>Ga0307991_1000623_pt1 | contig 25356 bp, 31 predicted proteins | sample EllFjometagen131_FD_203146 | JGI IMG/M metagenome (GOLD analysis project Ga0307991, IMG submission 203146) | Marine microbial communities from Ellis Fjord, Antarctic Ocean - #131 | ecosystem: Environmental > Aquatic > Marine > Unclassified | place: Southern Ocean | collected 2014-10-08 | reverse complement strand
AAAGAAAAAACAATATCTATTTGTTTTTATCATCGTTCAAATTTAACAATTTTTTGCCACCATTCCTCACTATCCCAAACCTTAAGACTCTGCCACATTTTCTTTGCACTTTTTGTTTTTAAGAAATCGGGTGCTCTGTTTAAGAAAATTTTAGCCTTTTTGTGTCCATCTTGCATATATTCTTTTGCTTGCAACAAACATTCTAAAATATCAGCATCTCTAGCAATCAAACTTTCTTTTGTTTCTTGATCATCATACGCTTTTCGAAAAGCAGATAATTCTTCTTTTATCTTTTTATCTAGATCTTTAACCTGATCATTAAAGGCTTTCTTTTCAGCAGTTCTAAAATCAATATAATAATGACCCATTTTATGCAAATCATTGATTCGAGCCTCATGGATATCGTTAAAAAGAGCCATAACTGTTGTCTTGTATGGATCAACGCCTTCTAAATGAGCCATATAATACGCCATAACCGCACAACGAAAACTATGATCGGCAACACTTTCAGGATCTTTTATACCAACAACCCACCAGCCGCTTCTTTTAACTTTTTTTAAAAGACCTGCCTCTGCAAAGAAATCTAATGCACGAGATTGATCTTTAGCTATTTTTTTTATTTTTTTGTCTTGTGATTTCATAACATAAAATGGTTGTTGCTTGTGCTGCGTTAAATGAAAGCCGCACATTTTTCATTGGAATTGTAACTTTAACATCAATTTGCTTCTTTACAACATCTCGAATACCTTTTTGTTCGGATCCAATAATTAGCCCTAAAGGAAAAGGTAAAGATACTTCAGACAAATCTTCACCATCCTCGACAACTGACCCCACAATCCAAAATCCGCTCTTCTTGGCCAAACTGATAGCATTGCTTAAGTTTGAAACTTTTGAAATGGAGACATAATTATCACCTCCGCAAGCAATACGAAAAACAACCTCTGTCACACCAACGGATTCCTTTTTCGGAAGAACAATAGCAAAATCACCAAAACAAGCAGCACTTCGAATAATAGCACCAAGATTCTGCGGATCTTGTAAATTATCTAAGAATATCAAAGAAATTCTTTTTTTCTTCGCTTGCTCTAGAAGCTCGGGATAATCCACATATTTAAAATCTTCAACATCGGCGACAATTCCCTGACTATTTAAATTTCGCGTCATTTTTAAAATCTTAGACTGTTCAGCGCCATAAACAGTAATTCCCCATTTCTTAGCTTTTTTTCGAATATAAGAACCATCCACATGCCCTGTTTGAACATAAATTTTCCTTATACTCTGAGGGTTACTCTTAAGTCGCTCAATAACTGGATTTTTTCCAAAAAGTTTCATATACTCTTTCTTGATTAATTAAAATTTCTCTAAAATATACTGGCTTAATAAAAATTCCTTTTAATCATCAAAAATTTTCATTAAAAATCAGCATAATTTAAAAGTGATAAATCTTTCCCATAATTGGCATAACCACAATGGTAAATGAATATATATATATTACTATAGAAGTCAAGATGGCAAAGATATCTAACAGTGCTTCCCAGCTTTTATTTCGATGCCGAGCGTCATAATAAGCGCTTCTCTTTCCATTCTTTCTTTTTTCTTCAGATTCCTTAGTTAATTCCTCAAGATCAATAAAAACATTACCCGAAAAAATTTCTTCTGTTAATCGATTGTATTCTTTATTATATTCACACTGATCTTTTGAATGAGCTCCGCTTGCATCAGAAGTAACATACTTCCAGCCGCATTCAGGACAATATTTTTGATATAAAATATGATAAAAGACTGAACAGAGAAAATTAACAAAGAACCAAGGAATTTTAATAATATAACCAATATCAATAGGCTGAATAAAAAACCGCTTAAAATTCTTTCCCTTCTTTATTTCGCTAAGACTAAATGCAAATGACGATAAAAAAGTTCTTCCCCTTAAGAAAGTTCCGATCAAATATGCTTTTCTCTGATTTGTAAGCGGATCATTAAATCGCAGCTGCTTAGGCTCTGCAAGATTCACACCCGTATTTTTCTGAAAAGCCAAAAGATCTGTACTAATCAAAGATCCATCACAATACAAGCACTTAATTTGAAGATCATCTTTAAACGCAACTTGACATCTGGGGCACTTCTTCATATCAACCTCTTAACTTAAATATTTTTATATTTAAAATTGATAGATCTTAGCAAAAATTGGCATACTCAAGAGAACAATAATATACGCATACAATGCAAATGAAAACAACAAAGAAAGAATATCAAAAAATCTTTCTAAAGAGATATTGCGATGTGTTAAATCAAAGAAAGCGCTACGCTTACCTAACCTTATCCTTTGCTCAGATTCTTTTCGAAGCGCTCTTAAGTCAACACGTTCTCTTTTCTCAAAAATCTCATCGGCAATACGATTATACTCTTGGCAATATTCACAATCCTCTTTAGCATGCTGAGCTTGCTGAAAATGATAAAATATAAAATATCTCGTATTACACCGAGGACAATACTTCGAATGCAATATATGAAAAAAGAACGAATAAACAATATCAAAAATAAGCCAGGGGATCTTAATAAAGAATCCAACATCAATAGGCTGAACGAGAAACCTCTGCGCTTTTTTACTACGCTTTATGTCATTACAGCTAAAAGCAAACGAAGATAAAAACGTTCTTCGATTTAAAAGAACACCCATCAAATAAACTTTGTTCTGATGGCTTAAAATTGGACTCTTTTTTAAAGGTACCTTTTGCTCAACATCAACTTGCGCTTGCTTTTCTTCACTTTCATCGCCAACCTTGATTAGCAAACATTCACAATAAAGACATCCAACCAAAGATTCATCATCAAAAACAATATTACATCTTGGACATTTTCGCATATACGCTATTCTAGCAGAATAAACAGTTATTTCTTAATACCAAAACCTAAATAAAAAATTGGCTTTAAAATGCTCCACCATCCTACGAATGGCTTCATTTTTGTATATCCCAATTTTCGTGAAGGATAAATTTTTGTAACTAAAACTTCTTTAAATTTATACCCAAGCGTCAAAACTTTAAACAAAACATATGGCTCAAGCTCATAGGAATTTAACCAATCTTGATTGAGATCAATTTCTTTATTTTTAAAGATCGAAAGCTTCATAGCCCTAAAACCATTTGTGCTATCTGTTACTTTCTTTTTTGTAAAGAAAGAAAAAAGCGCTGGATGCAAGCGTGTGGCAACTTTTCGATAAAACGGCATATCTCCACCAGCTTTATTGCCATTTTTATAACGAGACCCTTGAACAAAATCAAAATCTTCTGTCTCAATAGGATCTAATACTGATAAAATCTCATTAGGATTGTCCTTGTCGTTTCCAGCCATAATCACAAGAATATCAAATCCCTCAGCAATCGCATACTTAATAGCAGTTCGAATCGCAGCACCAACACCCATACGATGATAATGCTTAATAGTCTGAACACCCTGATCTGAAAAACTACAAATAACATTTGTTGTCTGATCCGTTGATCCATCATCCATAACCAGATAATCAACTTTTCCAAAAGCAGAACTTTTAAGAAAACGCTGTATTACATTTTGAATCTTAACGCTTTCATTAAAAGCAATCGGGCAAACTAAAACTCTACTCATTTACACTCGAGCCCTTGCTCGCCTTCTTGATAACTTAATCCACAAGAACATTGATGTGATTCATCCAATCTTTTTCCACAAGAACACGCATAACCAATTTTTTTAGCAGGATTTCCGGCTACGATTTCAAACGGTAAGACATCTTTAACGACAACGCTACCAGCAGCAACAAGAGCATAACTTCCTATCGCAATTCCACATAAGATAGTTGCGTTGCTTCCCAGTGTTGCACCTTTTTTAATAGATGTTTTCTCAAGAATCCAGTCTTCATTCTTGCTGCGAGGATTTCGATCATTAATAAAAACAACATTAGTTCCACAAAAAACATCATCTTCAATAACAACTCCATCAAAAATAGAAACACCATTTTTAATCGTAACGTTATCGCCTATCTTGACACCACGCTCAATAAAACAATGATCCGAAACATTGCAATTCTGGCCAATCACAACATCATCATCAATATTAACAAAAGCCCAAATACGTGTATCATCTCCAATTTTGACATTGCTACCTACTAATGCTGTTGAGTGTTTTGTATAATTCATGAATTAAGAAACCTCGATCGGTGCTCCACCATTTTGTATAGATTTTGAAATTGCTAAAAGCGTTTTAACAACATCCCCGCCTTTTTGTGCGTCCGAAATATTTTCAAATTGATTATTTTCAATACAATCTAAGAAATATTGATTCTGTGCTTTTAACGGCTCTTTAATTGCAATCTTTGGGATCATGACACTTCCCTCTTTAGATAAAAGCTGAAACTCTCCGTATGTCTCATAAAAAACTTTTGTTCGCTCAACATGCTTATCATAAAGTCGTATCGGTCCCATGTTATCCAAATCATCCCAAACAATCATCTTCTTGTCTCCGACAATTGTAATTTGACGAACTTTTCTTGGATCAAGCCAACTGACATGAATATTAACCAGGATTTCATTAGGATATTCAAGCGTTACAAAAGCTAAATCTTCCAAAGATGTTTTTAAACATTTTTGTCCTCTAGCTGAAACGCTTACAGGACAATTATCAAAGAAATAATTAAAAATCGAAATATCATGCGGCGCCAGATCCCAAAGGGCATTAACATCGTAACGAAACGGACCAAGATTAGTTCGCTCAGAGTGAGCATAATAAATGCTTCCAAGCTCTCCTGAAGACATATATTTCTTTACCTGCAAAATTCCCTCATTAAATAAAAATACATGCCCAACCATTAAAACTTTTTTATTTCTTTCAGAAATTGCTTTTAAATCTTCACATTGCTCAACAGTCAAAGCTAAAGGCTTTTCACATAAAACATGTTTACCTGATTCTAAAGCTTGTTTTGAAATTTCATAATGACTCGCTGTAGGAGTTGCTACACACACAACATCAATATTGTCAGAATTTAAGATATCAACATAATTAGAAAAAACTTTGATGTCAGGAAAAAGATTCTTAATCGCATTAAGTCGATCATCATCTAAATCTGAGCATGCAACAACTTCAGATGATGGTAGCTGAGAAAATGTACGAATGTGATTAGGTCCCCAATGACCACATCCAATAACTCCAACTGAAATCATATATATTCCTATCGAGCAATCTTTTTAATTTTGTATTTTAAAACACCAACTGGAACTTGAATCTCAACTTTTGCATTTACATCCTTACCCAAAAGTGCTTTTCCGATTGGCGATGTAATAGAAATTTTTCCTTGATCATAATCTGACTCCTCAGGAGAAACAAGAGTATAAACAGATTTTTCCTTAGTGTCTAAATCTACCACGGTTACAATCGCACCAATAAAGGCTTTATCTTTTGGAATGTCTTCATCATCAATAATTCGAACTTGAGATAGCTTGTTCCCTAATTCAGCAATTCGTGCTTCACAATAACACTGAGCATCTTTTGCAGCATCATATTCAGCATTCTCAGACAAATCACCTAAAAGTCTTGCCTCGCCAATAGCCTTAGAAATTCGAGGTCTTTCGACGTTCTTAAGCTTTTCAAGCTCAGTTGATAATTTTTCATATCCTGCTCTGGTCAAGTAAACATCTTCTGACATAATATTTCCTTTTATAAAACAATTTTATAAAAACTTAAACTCAGGATGCCCCTTATTCCTAAAGGGCATCCATAAGAAAATTAATTACATACTTTCGATTGCAGACGTTATTGCAGGAAGGATCTCCTGGATTTCTGGCTTTGTCATGCGGCCAAGTTTAGCAAAACGCCATTCTTCAGTTGCAGATTTATTTTCTCTTGAAAGCTGAAGTTTCTTTTCGCCTCCATTATAAGAAAAAACACCCACTGAAATTCTTGTGTCTTCAAATTCTTTTGTATCTTTGAAAACTTCGATATCAAGAGTCTTATCATACGGCATAAAACGCTCTCCTTTTTTGTGTTGTTAATTAAAGTCCTGGGATGTTTAATCCCGCCATTTTCTTCATTTTTTCAGCAGCAATTGCCTGAGATTGACTAATCGCAAGGTTAATTGCTTTTAAAATTCTTTGTTGTACATTTTTCAAATTATCCGCATTTAAAAGACTCGGATCAATTTCAAGCGAATGAAATCTTTGCGAACCATCAACAACAAACTTTATCCCTGAGCCATCATTGACTTCTGTTCGAAACGCCTCAAGCTCTTTTTTAATTTGATCTGCTTGCTTCTTCATTTCCATTAGTTTTTTCATCTGGTCAAACATCTTTAAAATACTCCTTTTTTAAAAATTACTGTAAACGATACCCTATGTTATACAAAGTTGAAATCAAGAATGACTTCAAGAACATGATCAACAGAAATGCAATAATTGGCGAGAAATCAACACCTGACATAGGTAAAAATCGACGAATTGGCTGCAAAACAGGCTCTGTAACTCGATATAAAAATCGTACAATCGAATTATGAGGATCTGGATTTACCCAACTGATTAAAGCCCGAATAAGAATGAGCCAATACAAAATAGACAAAACAATATTAATAATTTTTGCTAATGCAATAACAAGATTTCCTAAAACAAACATTAAACACTCCTTTTTTTAAGTTTATTTTTACAAAGAAGCCTTTTCCTGATCATAATTAATCGCATAAATTGGAAATGGAATAACAATATTTTCTTGATTGTATCGCTTTGCTAAACGCTTGATAAACTCATGCTTAATCAAATAATTATCTACAAACTCTTTGGCGCGTAAAATCACTGAAAAATTAATACTTGAATTGTCAAATGTATGATAGCGAATAAACGGCTCAAAATCTTCAACACTTCCAGCAACTTCTTTCATCGTCTGCCTGCCAACTTCAATGGTGACACGCTCAACTTTCTCTAAATCTGAAGCATAGTGTACACCAACTTGAACCAAAACAGCTAATTCTTTTTGTGGGTAATAATAATTCGTCACCTTAGAATCAACCAACACTTTATTAGGCATAACAACGATATTATTTGCCAACATTCGCACCCATGTTGAGCGCCATCCAATTTTATGCACGTATCCTTCTTCTCCAGATTCAAGCTTAATAAATTGGCCTACTTTAAATGGCTTATCAACAACAATTTGAACTCCTGAAAAAAAGTTTTCTAACGTCGGTTGAAGCGCAAGAGCAACCGCTAAAGAACCGATTCCCAAAGATGCCAAAACAGGAGTAATCGAAACACCAAAGCTATCTAAAAGCACAAGCAAGCCAATTCCGATAACAACTAATCGCGCCATAGTTTTTGCAACGCTTCCAGAGGTTTTTAAAATATCGAATTTAGGAGTATATTCTTCAATAAGTCCATTAATGAACTTCTCAACAAACATCACAATCGCAATAATCGTCACCGCTTTAAAACCAAGAAAAACATATTGCGTAAACTCTGTATTCGTCGCTATTGGAGCAATTTTCTCAATAAAAACACCACCACTTGTAAAAATCAAAAGGAGCACTGGAAATTCCAGCGACTGAACTAAAACATCGTCAAACTTTGTTTTTGTTCTTTTTGAAATTTCTTTGATTGTTTTAAAAACAACACCTTTAATAAAAAGACCTAAAAGAACCCACAAAAAATAACCCAATGGAATATAAATCCATACTGAAATCTTAAGACCAAGAATTGTTGCTGAGTGATCCATCCTTTTCTCTCCTTTAAAAAACTTTAAACAAACTACCTTCAATCAATCGCTCTTCAATGCGGTTCAAAACTCTTTTGATTTTCTTAAAATTATCATCAATCTCATCCATAACCCCTACCATTCCAGTAGCTGTATCTTGAAGAGAAACTGCTGTTTGACCAAAAGTTTTTGCAAGATCCTGAACATCTAAAGGATCTTCCCCGATAATTGGATTATCCGTATCTATTTTTCGTCCATTTCTTATCGAGTTTTGACTAATAGCAATAAGCTTTTGACCTAAAACACCTTCGGTTTTAATAACAAAATTATGACCTCGTTCAATTTGTAGCTGATAACGCTTAAAAAGGCTAAGTGTCACAATAACGTTTCGTCCATCAATTTCTTCTTTCAAAAAATCGATCTTGCTTACAGTTCCAACGGTAACACCCGACAGGCGAACTGGTGCTCCAAGAGATAATCCTCCAACCTGACTAAACAGAACTTGAGCTTTAAATTTAGGTTGCGTAAGCCCTTTTTCAACACCGATCGTCAGGACAACAACACAAATCAAAATAACACCAATGATGAAAAATAACCCGGCATACAATTTTACTGAAAATTCTTTTTTTTCCATAATGGCTCCAAGATTAGTTTAAAAATTCTTTAACAAACTTATTATCTGTTGTTTCAATTTCCTGCCTCGTTCCCTGAGCAACCAACGCTCCATCCTTCATGATAATCAAACGATCTGCAATTCGAAGTGAATTCTTTATATCATGCGATGTAATAATCGTTGTTGTATTAAAATGTCTTGAAATATTCAAGATTTCATCTGCAATGTCTCGACTACGAATTGGATCTAATCCAGATGTCGGCTCATCACATAAGAGAATTTCTGAATTTAAAATAACAGCTCTAGCTAAAGCAGCCCGCTTTTGCATTCCTCCACTTAATTCAGAAGGATATTTTGATTGCTGCCCGTCTAACCCAACAAGATCCAACGTACTTTTAACTTTTTGTTCAATTTCATGAACAGTCAATTGCGTATGCTCCTTAAGAGGAAATGAAACATTTTCTAAAATTGTCATGAAATCATACAGCGCACCGTCTTGAAATAAATATCCCATTTTCTTTCTTAACGTAAGCCAATCTAAATCTGAAAACTCTAAAATATTCATTGAATCAATTTCAATTGATCCCGAATCAGGAACAAATAACCCAATCAAATGTTTCAAAAGAACACTTTTTCCTGCTCCGCTTTGTCCTAAAATCGCTAGAACTTCTCCACGCGCAACTTCAAAATTAATATCCTTTAAAATTGGCTGACCCTTTAAAGATTTACATAAATGTGAAACTTTAATCATTAGCTTTTTTTTCAAAAACACGAAATTTATTTTTCTCAAATTTTGTATAAATCCGATTATACGGACGAACATCAATCTTAGCAACAAAGAATTCAGTATCGTTATATTCTCCTAACAAATACACTTCATCATCAGATAAAATATCGATATCATCTTCAGGATACCACAATTCTTCTTCGAAGCTGATCGGACTTCCAATAAGAATCCACTCGGATTCCACCTCTGGAATCATATACGATCTTGGTTTTCTTCGTTTATATGTGCTTGCACTACAACCAACAAGATTTATCATAACAATAAACACAAACACTATCTTTAAACAATTAGAAAAAAAACTCATTACTCCTCCTATCCCCAAAAAGTCAAAATAATTTTTGTCAAGATTGTATTTGAAACAACGACAACGATATAGGCCAACGCAACAGCTTTCGTCGTATAGCGTCCAACGCCAATCGAACCACCTTTAGTTACGAATCCCTGATAACAACAAATCCATCCAATCAAAAGAGCAAAAATAAAAGTTTTAATAAACCCGCTAAAAAAATCAACATAATTAATTGAAGCTAATGTTTGATTAACATAAAAAGATCCTGGAATGTTTGCCTCAAAGACACCGACCAAATATCCACCTGTGATTCCAATAACTTCCGACATAACAACCAAAATTGGAAAAACTAAAAGACAACCTAGCATCCGAGGCACCACTAAAAACTCAATAGGGTCAACACCCATAACTTCAGTTGCAACAATTTGATTATTAACACTCATAGATCCAAGCTCAGCAGTCAAACGTGCACCCGCTTTACCTGAAAAAATTAAAGCACTAAAAACAGGACTCAATTCTCGAACCAATGATAAGCCAACCAGCGTAGCTACTTGTTCTTTGGCACCAAAACGATCTAGCATAACATATCCCTGTAAAGCTAAAACAACGCCAGAAGCGATAGACGTTAACGCAATCACAACCACAGATTGCATGCCTTGCTCATAAATTTGTTTAATGAGTTCAGCGAATCGAATTTTCCCCTTACAAATTCGAACAATAACGCTCCAAAGAAAGAATAATGCATTTCCAAGACCAGCAATACCTTCAAACGCACCTTTAAAAAAATGTTTTATAAAAATTCTTTTTTTCATATTACTCTTTAAGCCAAACGTCTTTAAGCTCTTGATTTATTTCATGTTCCTGCACATGACTAACACGACGACTATCTACAGGCCCATTAGCTTCTTTCTTAATAAAGAATTGCTCAATAGACATCTTTTTTGCACCTAACTGACAAACATAAAACTGTATTTCTTTATCATCTGTAACAACAACAATATTTTTCTTTATCTTAGCCTGATCAACAATTCTTTTTATCTTCTCATCAGCATTCGTTCTTTCAGTAAAAATAATTTTAACAGAATTTGAACGCATGCCTGAAATCATGCCAGGCTTTCCATCAAAAACAACAGTTACTAAATTTTTACTGCTTCCTTGCGGACGAGTACGCTCAATAAAGCTTATCAAACTTTTTCGTGATTCTTCTAAACTATTTTTTAAGAAATCACTTATTCGATATATTGCATTATACCCGTCTACGAGATACTGAACAGACATAAACAATCGCCCCAATCAAACCAAAAATTGCCATATACAAGAAATTGATTAAACTCATACTTGCCGCTGTAACCGCTGTGACACCGACTTTTGAAAATAGATACACGGAGCTAACATCCCGAACTCCTAATCCTCCAATCGAAGGAAGAGCCGAAGCAATACAAATTAAAGGAACAAAAATTATACAATAAACTAATCCAACCTCTTGATGCAAACCCTTAGCTGTTAAATAAAAAGTAGTCGCCAATAATATCTGGGTGAAACATGAAATGCCAATGGACAGAAAAATTGCCCTTCGTTTTTTCTTAATCAAAACCATTGCATAATGAAGCTCCATGAGCTTATTTTTAATGTTTGGAGCTCGATTGAAAATTTGACAAACAAACGAATAAAAACGCTCGTTAAAAAAGAAAGTCACTCCTAAACCTGTCCCCAAAGAAACAAAACCAATTGCAGCAAGCAAGAAAGGATCATAAGCAATTCTAAACGCAACAACAAATGCGACTACCGCAACAATAATCATCGCCACGAGTCCTGCGATACGATCCAAAAGAACAGATGCAACAACCTTTGCTTTTTCATCAGTATCTCTAAAAAGCCCAATAGCTTTAACAACATCTCCACCCGTCGATGTAGGCAAAAACAAATTAAAGAAAGATCCAATCAAAAAACAACGCGTGACACTTTTAAAAGGAGCTTTGATTCCTAGATATTGAATTAAAATATTCCATCGAACTAAAACAAGAGAATAAATAACAAGCATGAAAAAGAATGCTAAAAATAAATAAGAAAAATTAGCCTCTTTAATAACACCAGCCATTTTCTCAATATCAATTTTTGTAAACAAATAAAAAAGCAACGCTGCGCTTAAGCCTAATCGTAAAAACAATAAAAACATTTCTTTTACTTTTGCAACCACACTTAGCTCCTACATCTGTTAAAAATTATTTTTCCTGACAAGCTTGATATCCCTGTTCAGCTAAATACGAACTTCTTACCAAGGGCCCGCTTAAAACATTTTTAAACCCTATCGACTCGCCAAACCTTTTATACTCATCAAATTCATTTGGCGTAACAAAACAACTCACTTTCAAATGACGCGAATCTATTGAGGGTGCTAAATACTGACCAATTGTCAAAAGATCACAATCAGCTTCTCTTAAATTTTGCATTAGCTCATGTATCTCTTGCGTCGTTTCACCAAGACCAACCATAAAGCCAGACTTTGTTAACAATTCAGGATTTAATTGTTTTACAAATTTCAAAACATTTAAAGAGCGTTGCCAGTCTGCCTGTGGACGAAATAAACTCGAAAGTCTTTCGACTGTTTCTAAATTATGACCAAAAACATCCGGATTTACATCCACAACCCTTTTGATTAAATTTTCATTCCCAAGGAAATCAGGAACCAAAACTTCAACCTTTATACCTAGAACTTCTCGCTTGATCGCTAATATCGTTTTAGAAAATTGCTCAGATCCACCATCTTCAAGATCATCACGAGTTACCGATGTCACAACAACATATTTTAGGCCTAAAGCTTTTACTGCTTTTGCAACATGATCAGGCTCCAGTTGATTAACCAAACTTGGAAAACCAGAATCAATCGCACAAAATCGACAATTACGCGTACAACGATTACCTAAAATCATAAAAGTTGCCACGCCACTCGACCAGCATTCACCTATATTAGGACAATGACAATACTCACAAACAGTATGGATTCCTAGAGAATCAAACGATGTTTTCATCGATTGAATTTTAAATTTATCAGGAACAGCCTGCTTAAACCATTGAGGCAATACACTTGTTTGAGATGTCATAAACTAAGAATTGATTTTTAACTCTTTTTTTGTTTTAACAACCAAGTCATCTAAAATCTTTTTTTTCTGTTTCTTTTCAGCTTCACTGGCATGATCAACAATGAGAACACCATTTAAATGATCAGTTTCATGTAAAATAACGCGCGCAAGAAAATCTTCGCATTCAATACGACGCTTTTTATTATTTTCATTAAGATAATCAACAACAACTCTCCTTGCTCTCTTAACTTTAAAAGAAGCTCCTGGAAAGCTCAAACACCCTTCTTCCGTTTCTTCTTCCCCCTCTGCCTCCACAATTTTTGGATCGACAAAAACTCTTGGAAACTCCGGAAGATCAACAACAAAAATCTTTTTGTTAATACCAACCTGTGGTGCAGCAAGACCAATATCAGTTTCTTTGTCCAGAATTGTATTTAGCATCACATCAATCAAAATACGCTCAGCAGGACCAATCTTTTTAACAGCTTGAGATTTCTTGCGCAAACAAGGATCTCCGTATGTTCTAATCTTTAATTTTGTTTTGATCATCTAGATAAACAACCTTTGCTTTGTGCTGGTTTATTTTTCCTTCTTCTAAGAATCCATAACTTAAAATAATCAATTTATCCCCAACGCACCCTGATCTTGCCGCAGGACCATTAAGACAAATGATTCCCGAACCTTCTTTTCCGCTAATCACATAAGTTTCAATTCTCGAACCTGTGTTAATATTTAGAACCTCGACCTTCTCCCCCGGAGAAATGCCAATATTCTTTAAAATCGCCTCGTCAACAGTAATGCTTCCCTCATAATAAAGTTCAGCTTCCGTTACAGAAGCATTAGCGATTTTTGCTCTCAAAACACTTAACAACATATTGTAAATATCCTTTTTTTAATTACTTCATAAATATTTATTGATTCTCTCTAGCAGCTGCTCTTTTGCCATAGCTCCAACAGCTTGATCAACAATTTTTCCTTGCTTAAAGAAAATAAGCGTAGGAATAGACATAACTGCATATTTAGTAGCTAAGCTTTGAGCCTCATCAACATTAATTTTACCAACTTTTGCTTTTCCAGCTAAATCATCAGCTAACTCATCAACGATAGAACTCATCATCTTGCATGGCCCACACCATTCAGCCCAAAAATCGACTAAAACCGGAATATCAGAACCTACAACTTCTTGCTCAAAATTCTGCTCTGTTAAATGTAACGCTCCCATAAAATACTCCCTTCCTTTAATAATATATAAATTATCTATTTGTGAATGTGTATTATACAAATATTTATCCTTAATATCAATAATATTCTTAAATGACATCGCGCAACAAGAAAACGCACAACTCATTGCTCTGCAATAAATTATGCTCCTTTTAAAATACAATAATTCTTATAAAAAAGACATTTTCTGAATATCCACACAAACCTGACATTAATTGTAGAAATAACTCCTTTGTCAGAAACTAAAACATGCTTATAAGCCTACTCGAAACTATAACCAACAAGAAAACAAAACAAATTTTAATGCAATCCGCCCTACACCTGCCCAGCTAACGACTATCCTCTTTTTTTTAATAATCAAACTACACAACTTATTAAACTTTTTTTATCAGAATCTTTTTTAATATAAATTAATATTTATAAAAAATAAAATATTAAAATATTTAAAATTAAGAAAATTGAATTCTTTTGGACAAAGACAATAGATTATGCTACCATTTTTGCAAGTAACTACTTATTCCTTTATTTATAACTTAATAAAATTTTAGGAGAATGAAATGGCTGTAAAAACAGTGCTTTTTGGAATCATTGGGGGGCTTGGACTTTTCTTATTTGGAATGAAATTTCTTTCCGATGGACTTCAAAAAGTTGCTGGAACAAAATTACGCCGTATCTTGCGCTCTCTTACACAAAATCGCTTTCGAGGCATTGCTTTAGGCGCAGCAGTAACAAGTATTATTCAAAGTAGCAGCGTTACAACCGTTATGCTCGTCGGTCTTATCAATGCTGGCATCGTCAGTCTCACACAAGCTGCAAGTGTTGTTATTGGTGCCAATATTGGAACCACCATTACAGCACAAATCATCGCTTTTAAAGTCTCGCAATATGCTCTTCCAGCTATTGGCATTGGCGCTGCAATGATGATTATTCCAAAAAGAAAACGAACCCAGTTTTGGGGTCAAATTCTTTTTGCTTTTGGTATTATTTTCTTAGGATTGTCTACCATGGCTGGAGTCATGAAACCTTTAAAGGATATTCCAGAAGTAGCAACATTCTTTGTTCATTTAAGCCAAAGCCCAATATCTGCTATCATCCTTGGAGCTATTTTCACAGTTGCCGTTCAATCTTCGAGCGCATCCATTGGTATGGTTTTAGCCTTAGCCTCAACAGGGCTTATTGATTTTCAGACATCACTCTTTTTAATCCTAGGCGACAACATCGGAACAACAGTAACGGCATGGCTCGCTAGCATTGGAGGAAGCACTTCGGCTAAACGCTTGGCATGTTTTCATACTTTATTTAACATCATCGGAACTACTTATTTTTACTTTTTAGTTCAATCTGGAATTTATCCAACCTTCATCGATTGGATAACGCCTGGAGTAATCAGCGATTCTACAATCGCTCGTCACATTGCAAACTCACATACATTCTTTAATGTTTTCAATGCTATCGTCTTTGCTTTTCTCATCGGACCGATGGTCAAGCTCGCTGAAAAGATTATTCCCGGTAAAGATATCTATGTTTCATCAGATTTTAAATATCTTCAAGATAAACTTTTAGCAACTCCAGAAATTGCTATTGATAGTGCAAAAAAAGAACTTATTGCAATGGCCGAAATGGTTGGAAAAACATTTAAGACTTCAGTCGACGGCTTCTTAAAAGGAGATAAGAAATCTATTCCACATGTTCAAACACAAGAAAGCGCAATTGATCAGCTTCAAAACGATATTACTTTTTATTTAGCAAAGCTATCTGCGCATGACTTAACACCACGCCTTGCCAGCCAGCTTCCTCCTCTCCTGCATTCGATTAATGATCTTGAGAGAATTTCAGATCATGCTGTTAATATCGCAGAGCTGACAGAAAAAGTTCAAGATAATAACGTTGTCTTTTCTAATAAAGCACAAGCAGAAATGCGAACACTTTATGCAAAAATAGAAGATATGATCGAGGAGCTTTTGCGCTCCTTAAAGTTTAAAGATTCATCGGCAAACGATCGCGTTCTTCTTTGCGAAGGAGAGGTCAACAATATGCAAAGAGAATTCTTAGCTCAACACTCTCAAAGACTTTGTGAAGGAAAATGCGCAGCTATAAGCGCCCTTGTTTTTGTTGATTTAATTAATAACCTTGAGAAAATTGGAGACCATATTACAAATATTGCGAAAGCTGCAAGGTGGGGATTTAAGTTTCAACACACTCAAGATGAAGTCAGGAATAATGATACTTAATTAAAATTCTTTTTTTCTTGTCCTTGAAAGGCCACAGATTCTGTGGCCTTTTTTATGTCTTCAGAACTACCTAAATAATAATGTTTTTTTGAATTTAAATCTAAATCCAAATCATAAACAAGCGGAAAACCAGTTGGAATGTTGAGATTTGATATATCTTGGTCGGAAACACAATCAAGATGCTTGATCAAGGCACGTAGGCTATTACCGTGGGCAACAATCAGAATCTTTTTACCTTTTTCAATCTCTGGAACAATCATCTCGTTCCAATACGGCATAAATCGTTCGACTGTTTTTTCTAAACTTTCTGTTAGCGGAATATCCTTTTCATCTAAATCTTTATATTTTTCGTCACGCCCAGGATAACGGTCATCCTCTTTGGTTAATGCTGGCGGACAAACATTATAGCTTCGCCTCCAAACCTGGACTTGTTCTTTTCCGTATTTTTGAGATGTTTCTGACTTATTTAAACCTTGAAGGGCTCCATAATGACGTTCATTTAAACGCCAAGATCGAGAAATAGGAATTAAAGATAAATTTATCTCATTAAGGACAATTGAAAGTGTATGCTCAGCTCTAATTAAAACAGATGCAAACGCAATATCAAAAACGAAGTTGTTCTCTTTTAAAAGCTGTCCAGCCCTATGCGCTTCTTCGACTCCTTTTAAAGAAAGATCGATATCTGTCCATCCTGTAAATCGATTTTCCTGATTCCACAAACTTTCACCATGTCGAAGTAATACAATCTTATGCATACTTTTTGTCATCTAAAAAGTTTTTGTTTTTTAATAAAAACGGCAGCCAAACGAGCCATAAAGAGAATTAAGAAGATTTGTCCAAAAATAACTTCTAAATAGGCTAAGCTAACCGCCCAAGTTGTCACCGGAAACACGCCTGAGAATTTTAATGAAGTTAAAACCGAATAGCTAAAATAAAAGAACGGAATTTGCCCTGCTTCATAAACAGAAAGATTCGGTCGATAAACCCAATAAGCAAATGAAAAGAATACCGCCCAAAGAAGTCCGATTAAAAGATATCCACAAATACCAGATTTAATAACTTCCAAAGTATCATCCTCTTCGGTCGTAAGTTTTTTCATAATCATACCAATTGAAACAGCTAAAGCAGATGCATAAACGCCATGAACGACAACCGTTAACACTCTCTCCAAAACTGTTGCTGTCGTAAATGCTAAAATTAAATCAAGAAAAAATCCTATTACAATAAAAAGAATAGAATACCAAAATATTTTCATTCTCAAATTAGCTATTCTAATTAACAGAAATAAAACAATCAAAAAAACAAATGGTGATATTGGAACAATCGGATGGATGTCGTTAAAAGCTGGCAAAACAAAGAAAAGAGAAACTAGCGCCACCAAAAGAACACTAAGTTTTTCCTGAAATACTTTTAACAAAATCATGCTTACTCCTTAAGAATAAAATCAATATAACAATTAAATTTGACGATATAGCATAAAAACTATTTTCTCTTAATATTATACTCTATTTTTGGGATAGAGAAACAAAAAAGGGCGCAACTTTTAAAAGTTGCGCCCATAGCTTCTAGCTTATTAAATTAAGCAGTTTTTACTTTACTAATTTTTCTGCTAATTGAATAACTCTATTTGAATATCCCCATTCATTATCATACCAACCGATAACCTTTACTAGATTACCAGAAGATATTGTTGCTAATGAATCAAAAACACATGAACTTGGATTACCAACAATATCACAAGAAACAATTGGCTCATCACAATATTCTAAAATACCCTTTAAAGGACCTTCAGCTGCTTTTTTCATAGCGGCATTAATCTCTTCAGCTGTAGCTTCTTTTTTAAGCTCTACAACAAAATCTGTTACAGATCCGTCTGGTGTTGGAACGCGAATAGCCATTCCGTTAAGTTTACCGTTAAGCTCTGGAATAACTTTTCCAACAGCTTGAGCCGCGCCTGTTGTTGTCGGAATCATAGAAACCGCAGCAGCTCTTGCTCGTCTTAAATCAGCATGTGGAAAATCAAGAAGACTTTGATCATTTGTATAGGCATGAATTGTTGTCATCAAACCTTTAACAATACCAAAATTATCATTTAAAACTTTAACCATTGGCGCCAAACAATTTGTTGTACACGATGCATTTGAAACAACAACATCTGTATCTTTTAAAGATTCGTCATTAACACCTAAAACGATTGTGTTGTCGATCTCATCTTTAGAAGGAACAGTCAAAATAACTTTTTTAGCTCCTGCCTTAACATGCTCTAAGCATTGTTCTTTTTTGCGGAAAACACCTGTTGCTTCAACAACAACATCGACACCATATGTTCCCCATGGAATCTCTGATGGGTTTCTAATAGCAGTGATTGGAATTTCTTTACCATTTACAACAATTGCGCTTTCTTTTGCTTCAATCGTTCCGTCAAATCTTCCTTGAACAGAATCATACTTCAAAAGATGAGCAAGCGTTTTAGCATCTGTCAAATCGTTAATACCAACGATTTCAATATCGCTTTTATTCATAGCAATGCGAAATACCATTCTTCCGATGCGTCCGAATCCATTAATTCCTATTTTCATAATCTTCCTCCATCTAGTGTGTTAATAATATTATTTAATCGTTAAAAAACTTAAATTTGATCTTAAGAATGACTATTATAATCATTCCCATTGTTTAGTCAAGGGCTTTAAGAAATATTGCTTTTAAAAGATTTTAATATTCTTGGTAGGAATTTTAAGCTAATTAACTTTAATATCTCTTAAATAACGCGTAGCTACAACTGGATCAGTCGGAACAACATAAAATCCCGTACCCCATTCAAATCCAGCCATATTTGTAAGCTTTGGAATGATCTCAATATGCCAATGATATCCTTCCGGATGAGGATATTTAATCGGAGCCGTATGAATAAAAAAGTTATACGAAGGATCAGACAAGCAAAGCTTATTGCGTGTAACAATTTCCTTTAAAATTTTACCCAAACCGTATTTTTGCTCATCATTCATTTCACAAAATCGAACCTGGTGCTCTTTAGGCATAATCCAAGACTCAAACGGAAAGCGCGAGGCATACGGCGAAAAGCAAATAAAATCATCATTTTCTGTAACAATCCGCTCTTTATCTCTAATTTCCTGATGGATAATATCACAATAAATACATCTTCCATGAAAGCGATAATATCGATCTGAACCTTCTAGCGCCTCTAAAACATACTTTGGCACCATTGGAAGTGCGATAATTTGACTGTGTGCATGTTCAAGACTAGCACCAGCTTCAGCGCCATAATTCTTAAAACTTAAAACATACTTAAACCTTGGATCTTTAGACAAATCCTTAGTGCGGCTACAATATTTCCCAACAATCTCAAACATTTCTTGATCAGTAAAATCTGGAAAATCCTTACAATGATCGCGGGTCTCAAGCACAACCTCATGAGCCCCAATTCCGTTAGACATATCAAAAATGCCAACACCACGTCTTTCAATTTCTCCAGAAATATCGAGAGCTGGAAATTTATTAGGTACAACACGAATCCGCCAATCTGAATCATTTGGGCTCCCTGCATCTCGAACAGCTTCAATCTCCGGCGGAGTTCTATCTTCGCGACCAGGGCAAAATGGACAAATTTCCTGTTGGTGAAAAACTCTTTGCTCTTTTTCATAATCTTCAGGTTTTAACGAACCATCTGTCTTGACAATAACCCATCGACCTAAAATTGGATCTTTTCGCAATTCACCCATTTAAATTTCGACCTCTCTTAAATAGCTTGCAGCTTCTTCAGGCGGAATAGGACAAATATAAAAACCCGTTCCTTTCTCAAAACCAGCTGTATGCGTCAACCGTGGCATAATCTCAATATGCCAATGATAATCTTCTTCCATAGTATTAACGCGCATCGATTTCCCTTTTTGCCGCTGAAACGGCGCTGTATGAACAACAAAATGATACGCTGGATCTCCTAAACCTTCTTTAATCTTAAGCAAAACTTCTTTTAAAGTTTTTGCTAACTCTAATTCCAAACCATTAATTCCTTTTGGAAATTGAGCGTTATGTTTTTTAGGAAGAACCCACAATTCAAACGGAAATCGTGAAGCAAACGGCACAATCGCAATAAAATGATCATTTTCAAATACAACGCGCTCCTTAGCCGCAACCTCTTGCTTTATCAAATCACAATAAATACATCGCTCATGACAATCATAATATTTCTTTGATCCATTAAGCTCTTCTTTAACACGCATCGGATTAACAGGTGTTGCAATGATCTCAGAATAAGAATGCGTAATATTTTGACTATCTCTCGACCAATTATAATTCTTATGCGCAAGAACATATTGCAAGCGTTTATCTTTTTCAAGATCATTAATACGTGCGACATAAGTTTGAATAACAAGTGCAATTTGATCAATATCAAGATCTGCCATATTCGCAATATGGCTAGGTGTCTCAACAATAACCTCATGCGCTCCACGACCTTCTAAAACATCGTAAAGCCCATGGCCCTTGGGCGTCAAATCAACATCTGCATCAAGAATGGGATTTTTATCAGGCACGACTCGAACCTTCCATCCTTCTGTATTAGGCTTTGAATGATTGTCTCGAATAGCGTAGATTTCAGGTGGGGTTTCTTTTTCATGGCCTTCGCAAAAACAACATTCTTTCTGCAAAGAAATATCGGCATTACTTTTGTCTGAAACAATAAAATTGCCAGGGCGTCTAGCTCTGTCTTTGGCCATAATAACCCAGCGACCAATAATAGGATCTTTTCTTAATTCATGCACTTATAATTGTCCGTTCAAATTTTAATTAGGAATATGCTAAGTTGTCTCTTTGAAACAAAAACCAACATAGTTTCCTTTTCCTTCTGATGAAAGGATTATAACACAAAGAAAAAATAAGGAAAATCGTTTAGTAAAAATCTTAGGTGATGTTTTGTTTGGAATTTAAATCTAAACCAAGAAGAATATAATTCCTTTGAAACTATCCGAGAATAGTTTCGACTTCGATCTTATGACCTGCAGTAAAACTAACAGCGTCCATTGGCTTGGAGGATTCCAAATGAACACGTTTTATTAAAAGAGATTTATCTTTTGCTGAAACAATAAAACCTTCTTTTGAAAGACTTGTAATTTTGCCTGACGAAGAATTCTCATCAATAATCTCTGACTCCAAAATCTTTAACATCTTACCTCTATATAAAGTATAAGCGCTTGGCCAAGGCAAAAGCCCGCGAATAAGATTATGAATTTCAAGTGCAGTTTTGTTCCAGTCAATAAGCCCAAGACTTTTTGTAAGTTTTGGTGCAAGACTCACGCTTGCGTTGTCTTGTTTCTTAACACAAACACAATCTTTCTCAATATCATCTAAACAACTCAGAAGAAAATCTGGGCTTAAATCAATCATGCGATTACGCAAAGTTAAAGACGTGTCACTATCTTTTATTTCGACTTCTTTTTGACTTAAAATATCGCCGGAATCAAGTCTTTGATCAATCTTAGCAATGGTAATGCCAGTTTTGCTATCCCCGTTAATAACAGCCCAATTAATTGGAGCAGCTCCTCTATATTTTGGTAAAAGAGAACCATGAACATTAATAGAAAATTTCTCAGGTAGATCAAGAATCTCATTAGTTAAAATACGCCCATAGGCAATTACAACAAAAAGATCTACTTTATAACTTTTTAAATTTTCTACAAAATCTTCATTTCTTAAATCTCTAGGCTGCAATACATCAATACCGTATTTTCCTGATATAATTTTTGGCAAAGGTGCACTCAAGATCAAATTTCTTCCCTTCGGTCGATCAGGCTGAGTCACACAGGCCAAGACCTTATGATCAGAGCGAATAAGTGCCTCTAAACTTTTTGCAGCAAAATCATCACTTCCAAAAAAAACAATATTCATTTATTACGCCTTATTTTACGGATCAATGTTTACAGTTGTAATCGTGCTCGATTTTCTTCTTGTATCTTTAAATGCACTCTTAATAATTTTATTGATATCTTCATATTTTTTAGCTTTTATTAATATAACAAATCGATATTGGTCGCGCAACCGAGCAATCCTATCCGGCTGCGGTTCAAAAATTTCCATATCTTCAAACTCACAATTAACAAAACTTTTATATAACATATCAGCTTGCGCCAAGGCAGCATCTTCCTTAACAGAGCGCACAACAATTTCAGCAATATGAACAAATGGTGGATATCCGATTTCTTCTCTTAGAGACAATTCATGATTATAAAACTCTAAGAAATCATCATTAACAAGGGATTGAATGCAATAATTCTCAGTAAGTCGCGTCTGAATCATCATTTGCTTCTTAGTTAAATTCTTTAAATGCAGCAATAAAGAAAATGCTTTATGTGCCGCGCGATAATCAAGACGATTAAGTTCACCATCAATCTGCACAACAGCTGTAAGATCAAAAATCTTATTTTGAAAATTTAAAACAGCCTGAGTCGCAATAACAACATCTGAATTCTGTTTAAAATTCTTTGTATCCGTGTCATAGCAAGAAACGCGTGCCGACGGAAATATTCGCGCAACTTGACTTTCCAGCTTTTCAATTCCCTGTCCTGAAAAATTAAGATACCCACTATTACAATTTGGACAAATTTCGGGACGTTTTTTTTTATAATGGCATTGCCGACAAACAACTTCCTTAGAATGAAATAAATACGTCAAGTGAACATCGCACCGTGGACATTTTAAAACATACTGACATTTAGCACAAATCCCAAAACTACTAAATCCTTTCTTATTCATCAGAAGTAAAATCTTTCCTCTTTCGTTAAGCGTTTTTTCAATCGCATAATAAAGAGGAATAGAAATAAGCGAATTCTTTCTAGGCTTATAATTTGAAATATCAATAATTTGAACAGGAAGATTATCCTTTGGATACAAATTTATAAGATCTATATCTTTTGATTGAGCTAAAGAGAAAACTTCAGCCGTTGGCGTCTGAGAAAAAACAACTACCGAACATGACTGAATCTTTGCACGCATAAAAGCAACATCGCGTGCATGATAAAATGGCGACTGATCTTGTTTATAAGAAAAACTGTCCTCGTTTATAATAACAATAAGACCAAGATTACGCACAGGAGCAAACACCGAAGAACGCGTTCCAACAACAATAGAAGCTTCTCCATTTTTTACCTTCACCCAATTCTTAAGTTCTTCAGTGCCCTTAAGTTGCTTATCTAAAACACAAATCTCTTTCTTTATTTCTTTTTTAAGCTGATTTACAATTTCATGAATCTTAGAATTTTCTGGCACAAGAACAATAACGCCATTATCTTTGCTAATCGCAGCATTAATTTCCTTTAAAATATTTGGCCAACTTTGCCCAATCGGCTTTCCACAAATCAAGACTGACCTAGCGCTATCTATCTGTTTTTCTCTTAGAAATATTGAATCAGCTGAGATCTCAACTGCCTTTTTTGTTTTCTTTAAATTCGTTGGTAAAAATACCTCGATAGCTTCACCCAATGAACAGCAATAACGCTCTGCAAACTTAACAGCAAGCTCAAGAAGAGCGTTTGAAATCACAGGCTCAGAATCCAAAACCTTGCTAATTGATCTTAACCTCGAGAAAGAACTTTTATCTTTAAGACCAACAACATAACCAATTATTTTCTTCATCTGAAATGGCACAATCACACGATGGCCAATCTTAACATTTCCAAGAAATGCAGAATCGATTTTATAATCAAAAGGTTTATCAACAGGAAGTCCAACAACAACCTGGGCAATTTGTTTATTCATTTTTAATAGGATAATTATACGATGAGTTTAATGATATCGCAAGCAGCAGATGGGCGAGCTAATTTCTTTATATTCTCAACACCCTTTTGACGATATTCAGCCGATGCGTTTAATGTTTTAATTTCTTCAGCCATTTCTAGAACACTTACACCGCTAACACCAATTCCATACTCTTTTAAAATTCTAATATTATTTGTTTCTTGTCCTGGAATCGCACTAAAAAAGATAAGCGTAAGATTGTTAACCAATGCTTCAGAAATAGAAAGTCCTCCAGGTTTTGTAATCATCGCATCACAACATGCCATAAACTCATGCATATTGTCAACAAAGCCACACACCTTAACTAGATCATCTTTATTTTTAGAAAGTCGGTCAAAGAGCTTTTTGTTATGTCCACAAATAACAACTCGCTGAAATCCAGGCAACGAATCAATAATCTGCTCAATCGGTCCAATTCCAAAAGATCCTGTTGCCACGAGCACTGTAAAGATTTCTTGCTTGAGCCCCAACTTGTCTCGCAATTCTTTTCCATTATACTCTTTTGAAAACTTTTCATCTGTTGGAATCCCAGTAATAAAAATTTGTTTTTCTAGAATGTTTAAAGACAGCAATGTCTTTTTTGTCTCTTCGCAAGCAACGCAATAATAATCAACACCCTTTGAAATCCAAATACTATGCGCATCATAATCCGTAACACCGCAGATTACTTTTGATCGAATTTTATTCTTAGATTTTAAGAATCCAACAACTTCATTAGGAAAAAAATGCGTTGAAACAATATAATCAAAATTCTCTTTCTCTAAAAATTTATGCAATTTCTTTGCATTAATCATATTAAAAAAACGCCTAAATATCTGGACAATCTTTAAGAAGCATCGAATATCGGCAAGCCCAAAAAAGAATCCCCAAAGACTAGGAATTTTACTAATCAGAAAAGAATATGTTTTTCGATAAATTTTCTTATAAAAATTATTTGTATAATCTAAAGCGTCAACAAGCTGAACATCAAAATCAGTATGATTTTTGATTGCGCTATAAACAGCTTCAGCAGCTTTTTGATGACCGGCTCCGGCCGAGGCGTGAATGACAAGAATTTTCATGGGTTATTATCCTTTCTGCATCAGAAAGTGTTTTGGCAACAAAATCAGGCTGAATTTCCCAATCCTTTGCATCCTTCAAGCGATTTTTTCCAGATAAAACTAAAATTGTTTTGCATCCAGCATTACGACCTGCTTCGATATCCGTTTTATCATCACCCACAAAAAAAGCATATTTAGCATCTTTTGATTTCTTATTAATAATTTTAAGTGCTCGCTCAACAGAGCCTATGTTTGGCTTTCGACAATCACATCCAGCATCAGAACGATGCGTACAATAAAAAACTTTCTTAATCCGTCCTCCTGCTTTCTTAACATAGCGCATCATATAATCATTAATCTGCTCTAATTTTCGCTTCGTATAAATTCCTTTAGCAACACCAGCTTGATTAGAAACAACAAAAATCGCATAACCCTGACTCGTAAGACTAGCAATCGATTCTAGCGAACCTTTTATGAAATGAAAATTCTTAACTTTAGTAACATAATTACCAAAACCTGGAAACTCATTGATAACGCCATCTCTATCTAAAAAAACAATTTTCATTTCTTCTCTATCCTTTGTTT
>Ga0307991_1000621_pt1 | contig 25407 bp, 15 predicted proteins | sample EllFjometagen131_FD_203146 | JGI IMG/M metagenome (GOLD analysis project Ga0307991, IMG submission 203146) | Marine microbial communities from Ellis Fjord, Antarctic Ocean - #131 | ecosystem: Environmental > Aquatic > Marine > Unclassified | place: Southern Ocean | collected 2014-10-08 | reverse complement strand
CCCACACGAACCCGTAACCCGTAACCCGTAACTTAACCAATTAGAAATTAAAAATTAACCAATTAACCAATCAACCAATCAACCAATCAACCAATCAACCAATCAACCAATCAACCAATCAACCAATCAACCAATCAACCAATCAACCAATCAACCAATCAACCAATCAACCAATTCAACTATGAACAGTAGAGCTTATTTATTGCTTTTCCTTATTTCTCTATCTGGAATTACACAGACTTTTTCACAACACCTTATAGTTGGCGACAAATACCTTGAAATAAACGCAAATGCACATGATCCATTGTATACTACATATGCTGCCTCAATGGAGAGATCGCAATTATATGGCGATAAGGCATATAAAATGGATTATTACTCGGAATCCGAGCCCCTGGCTTACTACGGCGATCAGGCAGGCAGGTTTTATACAATGTGGCTTGTTGATAAACTGGCTATTGATAAAATTTCCAGGTACTATATAAAGCCGGTCGTAAAAGCTTCATTCCCCGATCTGGCGATTCTTGAATACCAGCCATTTGAAAATATAAATGTTCAGGAAACATTTTTCGTCTATTCTTCCGGTATTGCTATAGTAAATATGGTGATCACAAATGAGTCGGAAAAATCACATCTCATCGACCTTTATCCTGTACTTGAAATAGAGAATGATTCATTGAATATATTGCGATTTGTTAAAGAAAGCAATACTTATTTTACAAATCATTACGAGACGAAAAAACGCCTTATCAGCAATTTATACTCAAAAGCTCCCTATCCAACCAATGTAAGGGACCTGTTCAGTGTTAGCTTTGAACCATATTCCTTTGGTGGTTATAAAGGCGGTCCTGATGAATTTTACCAGGTTATAAAAACAGACTGGTATGATAAGAACAGAACCGATTCACTTAACCTGAAACAAAACGGGCAAGTCGATTTTATATCCATCCATGGCAGGTTTGAGCTTAAACCGGGAGAAACGAAACAGGTAAGGTATTTCAGGGGATGGCAGGACAGATCGGATAATTCAGAAAAGCTTCAGGAAACGATCAATAAACTAAAGGATATGGATATTCAGCCATTTATCGATCATAATACCGAGCTTTATAAAAGTATTCCCAGAATTGATTTTGCATCAGAGGATGAAAAACTTGTTTATCTCGGTGCATTTAACCTGGTAAGAGGTTGTATGTTGCCACCCACAGAAAAAACATCTTTTAATTTTTACGTGTTTTCCAGGAATCCTCTCTGGGGATGGGGGCACGGACATCAGGTGTTGCATGAATCACTAAGTATGATAGCTTATGCATATCTTGATCCTGTTTCAGCCCAGGGATCACAAAGGGTGTATATTGAGCAACAGGGTGACGATGGTTTGATAGCTTACCGGCATGGCCCGAGGGGTGCACAAACCTACCCGCATAAAGGAAAACCAACAACATCAGCACCATTCTATAGCTGGATCAACTGGGAGATATATAAAGTTAGTCACGATAATGAGTTTTTGGAAGATTCTTATCTGTCCGGGGAAAAATATATTGAATGGCTTATTGAAAATCGTGATACAGATAATGATGGTACTTTCGAGTGGGGGCCTTATGGAATAATAGAGAACGTGCGTGATTGGTATAACGTTGTGTTCCAGGTATCTGCGGAAAGGTATCTTGATATAGACAAGGAAGACATCTCTGACGAGCTGGAATGTCTCGACCTTACTCTGATGGTTGTGAAAGAAATGAGAACACTGGCAAAAATGGCTGATGAACTGGGTAAACCCAAAGAATCAAAAAAATGGAACAAGAAAGCAGATCAAATATCTGACCTGGTAAACAAAATAATGTGGGATGAGGAAACCGGTTTTTATTATCATGTGGATAAAAAGAATCATGAATTCAGTTTTATGGAACGTGACCTGAAGAGAGAGGAGATAATAGGGTTTCTTGCAATGTGGGCAGGTGTGGCTTCTGAAGAACAAGCATCTCTATTGGTTGATAAGCTTACTGATCCGGAAAAATTCTGGAGAAGATATGGCGTACCAACACTAGCGGCAGACGATCCATGGTTTAGTCCGTATGTTGACTATTGCTGCAAATGGAATGGTCCGGTATGGCTGCTCTGGGATTATATGGTATTCCACGGACTGGTAAACTACGGTTATAATGATATTGCCATTGAGCTTGGTAATAAAATGATACTTGCAGTTACAACACAGCTATCTGCGAACCATAATTACTGGGAGAGCTTCAGTCCGGATAACAACATACTCGATTGCCCCACAAATTATATATGGGACTCTATTATGGCAAAATTGCTGATTGAAATGTATGAGTTGAAATAGAAGAAGTGCCTAAAGTGCCTAAAGTTTGGAGTGACTAAAGTTGAGAAGAGAAAGAAGTTATAAGTGACTAAAGTTGAGTAAGGAAGGAGAAGAGTAAGAAGTAAATTACAATTTTGCTAATTTTGTATTAAATGAAAAAATCTATCTTCTTAATCGCTTTACTTCTGAGCAATATTCTCCTTATTGCCCAGAAGTATGATATCTCCGGGTTTGAAGGAAAAAACCTCAGGTCAGGTTTTCCTCACAATATAGTTTCTCCCGGAGAAACAATTGAGGCATTACAGGATTACGATGTTAAATATTATCATCTTGACCTGGAAGCTGATAATACATCAACTTTTATTAAAGGCAGTACTGAAATTGGTGCTGTTTCCGTTGTTACTTCTTTGAATAGTTTTGTTGTTGAACTGATTGATGATCTTACTGTTGATTCGGTACTGAACGGATCAATATTATTAAACTTTAGTCATTCAAGTGACCTGATAACGGTGAATATGGGATCAACTGTTCCTGCCGGTGATTTTTTCAGGGTAAAAATATTTTATCACGGAACAGTACCTGAAGAGGGTTTTTTTTCAGGGATGACCTCGGGCACTGATACAGACTGGGGAAATTCTGTTACATGGACGTTATCTGAACCTTTTAATGCAAAAGACTGGTTTCCATGTAAACAGGATCTTATGGATAAAGCAGATTCGGTGATGATAGATATAACTGTGCCGGACAACCTGATGGCAGGTTCAAATGGCAGACTGGTAAATACTGTATCTGTTGAAGGAGGAAAAACAAGGTATGAATGGAGAAGTTACTTTCCTACCGACTATTACCTTATTTCAATATCAGTTGCTGATTACCAGGATTACAGCATTTATGCACATCCGGCAGGTTTAAATGATTCCATATTGATACAAAATTTTATTTATTACCAAATTTCTTACCTGGAACAGAACAAGGAGCTGATTAACGAAACAGCCACTCTGATAGAGTTATTTTCTGATTTATATTCCATCTATCCTTTTGCAAATGAAAAATACGGGCACTGCGTTGCTCCAATGGGTGGAGCAATGGAACATCAAACCATGACTACAATTGATAATTTTTCATTTTATCTGGTTGCTCATGAACTTGGTCACCAGTGGTTCGGTGATAACGTAACCTGTGCTACATGGCAGGATATTTGGATCAATGAAGGCTTTGCATCATATACTGAGTATCTGGCATACCAGAACCTTGTATCGCAGGCTTACGCCGATGGATGGATGGATAGCGCTCATGAATGGGCAATGGGTATGCCTGATGGCAGTGTTTATATCCCGTTAGATGAAGCTACATCTGTCAATAGAATATTTTCCAATGCTTTGTCCTATAAAAAAGGAGCAGCAATCGTTCATATGATCAGGTTTGAGCTGGATAATGACTCTCTCTTTTTTGCAACACTAAGGGAATTCCAGCAAGAGTTTGCAGACAGTGTAGCCACCGGTGATGATTTCCGGGGTGTCCTGGAAGATGTCTCAGGTGATGATTTCTCATGGTTTTTTGATCAGTGGTACTATGGAAAAGGATTTCCGATGTTTGATATTGAATGGAGCAGGGAGGGGGATACTGTTAGTATCCGTTCGACAATTACTCCTTCGTCAACCGGCACGTCATTTTTTAAAACTTCAGTAGAGTATAAATTGAATCGTGAAGGTGGTGATACAACAATCAGGGTTTTCCAGGACCAGAATATTCAGACATTCAATATATATGTTCCACATAATGTTACTTCTCTTGAGGTTGATCCTGATAACTGGATTCTTAACCAGGTATCATCAATCAGCTATATCCCTGAGTATAAAGAATTTGAAGAAAGAAATATCAGGATTTTCCCAAATCCTTTCTCAACCAGCCTGAATGTGATCTTTCTTGGCAATAGCGGTCACAGGGAAATATCCATTCTGGATATTTCAGGTAAGGAACTGGTAAAAACAGTAACAGAACAGAGTGAATTAGCAATTGATGGAAGCCAACTGCCACCCGGGCTGTATTTTCTTCGCATACGTGAAGATGACAACTCTTACGTAAAGAAGGTTGTTAAGTTTTAGGAAGAAGTCATTAAATAGTCATAATGCAAAATAAAAAACCCGGCTGTGAACCGGGTTTCCTTGTATTGTAATAGAATTATTCTTTCAGGTCTCTGGGCTTTTTCCCCTGACGCCAGTGTTCTTCAATTTTTTCCAATGAAACTCCCTTGGTTTCAGGTAGGTAGAAATAGCCCCAAATCAGGCCTAAAAGCCCAATGAAGGAATAAAACCAAAAAGCACCTGCAGGATTCCCATTGTCAACAGCTTGTGTTACAAAAGTATTACTGGCCGCATCATATAACCTTTCGTGGGTAATGATACCTGTACCCGAAGCGGTAAATAATTTTATAATTTTAAAGAATGTAAAAGCTACAACCCCATTAAAAAGCCAGTTGGAGAGTGATCCGATGGAGGTACCAATGCCTCTTACCCGGATAGGAAATACCTCTGCAATAAATAACCAACCCAAAGGTCCCAGGCTGATAGCGAAGAAAGCTATATACACCCAAACAAAAATAATGGCGAACCATTTACCCATATCACCTAAAGCCGTATGGAATGCGAAAACCAAACCCAGGGCAAAGAGAGAAAATGCAATGCCACTCAAACCAATAAAATAAAGTTTTCGCCTCCCCAACTTATCAATCATGAATAAGGAAAGAATAGTGAAAAGCACATTGATCACTCCGACACTTACCGCACCCCAAATACCAGCACGGGCACCTTCAAACCCCACAATCATAAAAATTTTAGGGCTGTAATAAATCACGGTGTTAATACCAACAAATTGCTGGAAGAACATAATCCCTACAGCAATAATCAGGGCAGTTCTCAACCAGGGTTTAAAGACTTCTCTAAAATTGGCACGCTCTTTATCTTTGGCTAAGTCTTCCTTCATTCCATTGATAGAAGCTTCTACCATTTCAGGTTCTTCAATTCTCTTCAATATTTTCCGGCTATCTTCTTCACGTCCTTTACTCATAAGCCAGCGCGGGGTTTCAGGTAAAAATATTATCCCGATCAATAAAATTACACCTGGAATTATACCCATGTAAAACATGGGGCGCCATGATGCAACATTATCGTTGTTAGCAAAAGCCAGGTCGCTTAGGTAAGAAACCAGTATCCCAATGGTTATAAGCAGTTGGAAAAGAGATACAAGCCGGCCTCTCATTTTGGTGGGAGATATTTCGGCAATGTAAAGTGGAACTGAGAACGATGAAATACCGATGGCCAGGCCAATAAATAAACGGGAATACAATAAAACACGTGCGTTGGGAGCCCAACCAGACCACGCAGCCCCAATAACAAAAATTACGGCAGCCACTAAAATGGTTTTTTTCCTTCCGAAAATATCCGAAATTCGACCTGTAAACATGGCCCCGATCACAGCCCCAATTAGTCCTGCAGTGGTTATGTTTTCTACCATGCTGTTATCGATTTGAAAATTTTGCTGAAAAAATGGAATGGCTCCGGAAATTACTCCGGTATCAAAACCAAAGAGGAGCCCCCCCGTGGCTGCAACGGCAGCAATTATAACGACCAGATTTTTGTTGTACCCTTTTTCTTTTGACATATTCTTTTGTTTTTAATTAAATAAAAGGCACCTCTATTAACTACTTTTTTCGGTGCCGTGGTTTATCACAAATATATTTATTAAGTTTCTAAAAACCTAACTTCCGTTCTCCTTTATTTTATATATATCTAATAATCAATACGTTATAACATGATGGTTTTTACACTTAGGCATATATACACCGTACGTACCCAAGTTATCCTGAATTACTTTTTATAAGTATGGGCCTCAGTTTTTAATGTTTAGGTACCTACACTGCAGCACTACATCACAATTTTTCACTCTTTGACCCTTCAACTACTCCTTTTTCTTTCTTGCTTTCTTTTTGGTAGTGCGGTATGCAAATACCAGCATAAAACCACCAAAAATTACCATACCCAAACCGGTCCAAAGATTGATATTAATATCAAGTGATCTATGGTACATTTCGGCATTACTACCGGTTATTAATCCGAAAATAGTTAACATGATCCCAATGATGGAGAATAAAAAACCTATTGGATAACGAATATCTAAACCCATAATTTATAATTTTTACCAGAATAAAATACTTAAAATGATTGAAATAATACCTACAATAATTGCAAGAGTAACAGGTTTCTCATGCCACTTTAGCCCTTCCTCTTTTTCTTTAGGTGTAAGAGAGTAAACAAGACCTTTTAGCTGATCGTCTGTTTTTAACTGTTTTGTAAGGGATGAAATAACCATTGTTAACACAAAACAGGTAATGAATGCATAAATAGCAGTCCAGAAATTCTGTGCCATTTCACTTGGATATGTATGCACTATTGTTCCAAGCCAGCCACCCTTCACCAGCGTCATTGCACCGGCCGGTATCGTTAGTCCATGATGTAATGCCGCTGCTGCTGTTCCTGAAAGCAATCCGAAGAATGCTCCATGCCCTGTTCCCCGTTTCCAGAACATACCAAGAAGGAATGTAGCAAACAGTGGGGCGTTAATGAAAGCAAATACTAACTGGAGAAAATCCATAAGGTTGTTAAACAGGCTTGCCACATATGCAGCAAGAATACTAACAAGTATTCCAAATATTGTAGTAAGCTGTCCTACGCGCAGGTAATGTTTATCAGATTTACTTTTGTTAATATAGGCTTGATAAATATCATAAGTGAATACCGTATTAAAAGCAGTAACATTACCAGCCATACCCGACATAAATGATGCTATTAAAGCTGTAAGGCCCAGACCTAATACACCGGTTGGGAAGTAATGTCCAAGCATCATGGGTATTGTCTTGTCAAAATCATAAGCTTCTCCTTTTATTGGAAGTGCGAATCCGCTGTCCGGATCACTGGTTAATGCGATAGCTATCATTCCGGGTAAAATTACCAGGAATGGAATAAACATTTTTGGAATAGCTCCGATAAGCGGTGTTTTCCGTGCTGCAGAAATCGAATCTGCCGCCATGGCTCTTTGCACAACAAGGAAGTTCGTACACCAGTAACCAAATGACAGTACAAAACCTAGCCCTACGACAACCCCCATTATTCCCACACCCAAAGGATTTGATTCGGGGCTGCCCATATGTCGCCAGGATTCTGTGTACGCTCCGGCTTCAAAGCCATTATTGACGGCAACAACATCCAGACTTGTTTTTAATCCTTCCCATCCTCCAATGTGTATTAAAGCAATAATTACTAAAGGAAGGAACCCAACCACAATTAAAAAGAACTGCAACACCTCATTGTAAATTGCAGATGTTAGTCCTCCGAGGTAAACGTAAACAAGTACTATTACGGCAGAAATAAACAAACTGAAGTTAAAATCCCAACCCAAAAGGGTTTCCATAAGCATTGCCAGTGCATACATTGATATACCTGAAGCAAATATGGTCATAACAGCGAAAGTAACAGCATTGAATCCACGTGTTTTTTCATCAAACCGCAATTTCAGATACTCCGGAACTGACCGGGCTTTTGAGTTGTAATAAAATGGCATCATAAAAATGGCAAGGAAAATCATGGCAGGAATGGCACCTATCCAGTAAAAATGAACAGTGGCAATACCATATTTGGCACCTGAAGCAGCCATACCCATAACCTCCAGTGCTCCCAGGTTTGTAGCGATAAATGCTAATCCTGTTATCCAGGCAGGTAAAGACCGACCGGCCTCAAGAAAATCAGTTGATGATTTCATGTACTTTTTCAGGGTCCACCCAATGCCAAGCACAAAAATGAAATAAATAAGCATGATGGAGTAATCTATCCATCCAAGATCGAAACTTTGTTCCATGTTAAAAAGTTCTTAAATTATTATAGTAATAAACAAAAACATAAAAAAATTAGTCTATCAATATTTTTTTTCTTAATTCATGTATTCATATTCGTAAATTACAGATATTGAACTTATTGAATTTCTTTTACACCGTTTCCCACATCAGCAACATAAAAATCAGGTTTCAATCCGGTTCTTTGCTCATACTTTCTTCCTACATTTTCAATAAATATATCTACAGCTTCTTCTTTAACCAGACTAACAGTGCAACCTCCAAATCCTGCACCGGTCATGCGTGATCCAAGAACACCTTTTATGTTGCGGGCTTCTTCAACAAGAGTGTCCAGTTCTATACCTGTTACTTCATAATCATCTCTTAATGAGTTATGTGATTCATTCATCAGGACGCCAAATTTTAGCATATCCCCATTTTTCAGGGCATCAACAGCCTCAATACATCGCTGGTCTTCGGAAACAACATGCAAAGCTCTTTTTTTTATAACTTCATCCGGTATCCGGTCTGATAATTCATTAAACTCGTTTAGAGATAATTTTCCCAGGTTCTTTACCTTTTTAAACTTATTCAGGTACATAACTGCCTGTTCACATTCGCCACGTCTTTCATTATATTTCGAATCAGCAAGTTGTCTTTTCTTGTTTGTATTTGAAATTATAAGTTTCAATCCATCTAGTTTTAGAGGAACAAGTTCATAATCAAGAGTGTCACAATCAAGGAAAATTGCATGATCTTTTTTCCCGACAGAAACAGCAAACTGGTCCATTATTCCGCAGTTAACTCCTACAAATTTATTCTCTGCCCTTTGACACAATAGTGCAAGATCCACTAAATTCAGTTTATTTTTTCCAAATACCTTATTAATAAAATATCCTGTAACGGTTTCAATTGATGCAGATGATGATAATCCGGCACCGTTTGGAATATCGCCTGAATACAGAAGTTCAATTCCCTGATCCGGCTCCACACCTGTTTTCTTAAATTCATCAAATACACCCAACGGAAAGTTCACCCATTCATTCTCAACTTTATTAGATAATTCAGAGAGCGGTATCTCAACAGTAAAATCAAAATTCAGGGAAGCAAATTTTATGGTTTTCGTATCTGTAACCCGTACGGCCATGTAAGTACCATAGCTCAATGCACATGGAAACACATAACCTCCGTTGTAATCTGTATGTTCTCCTATCAGGTTAACACGTCCGGGAGAAAAAAACAGACGGGGGCTATCACCGGATTTACCATACTTTTTATAAAACTCAGTAACGATAATTTCTGATGTCATAAAGGGTTAGTTTAATAAATGTAAAAAATTTGGCTAAATGTATTTAAAATAGAGATATATTTAAAACCTTTATCAAAGTTTTTACTGTTTTTAATCTAATATATTTTGATTATGGATTATTCGGTTCTTATTGGTTCAATAGGTGTATCTCTCTTATTACTGGCATTTATCCTGAATTTATTTAAAGTCCTAAAAACCAGCTCATTCATTTATTCTTTTTTAAATTTCCTTGGCGCAGGGATTGCCTGTTATGCCTCTGTATTAATTGATTTTATTCCCTTTGTTATACTTGAAATATTCTGGGCGTTGATCGGGCTGTGGGGCATGATCAAAACTTTTTCAAATAAATAAAATTTAAACGTATGAAACGAAACAACTTTTTCTTTATTCTTTGTCTCTTTTTTGTTCAATCAGTTTATTCTCAGAATGCAGACAAAATTCCTCTTGACCATTCAGTGTATGATTCATGGAAGGAATTGAATCATTCTATTATTTCAAATGACGGAACCCGGGTAAGCTATGAGATCAATCCGCAAAAAGGAGATGGCTGGTTGTATCTTGTTAATATTGAAACCGGAAAGCAGGATTCCATAGCAAGAGGTTATGATGCTAAGTTCTCTAATGCCGGAAAATACATGGTATTTAAGATAAAACCTCAGTACCAGATTGTAAGAGAAGCTAAGAAAGCAAAGAAGAAGAAAGATAAGATGCCAAAAGATTCCCTGGGAGTCTGGGTATTTGAAAACGATTCGACCTATCGTTTTGCACGGGTTAAATCGTTTCAAATTTCTGAAAAGGAAGGTGATTGGGTGGTTTTTCACAATGAAAAAAAAATACCCTTGAAAGATACAATGAGTGTTGAAAACGAAGAGCAGGATAAGAAAGAAAAAAGCAAAAAGGATAAAGGTGAAGGCACTGACATGGTTATTTTTAATCCGGTAATTAATGAGTTGCACACATATACTGAAGTAACCGGATATTTTGTGCCCGAATATGGCGATCGTATAGGTTTTATAAGTGTAAACTCTGATTCACTGGATCATTCAGTGGTTAAGATCTTTAATACACTTACCGGTGAAATTGCCGATATTTGGGAAAAGGACGGCTTGTCAAAAAACATTACTCTTGATAATCTTGCCTCACAGGCTGCTTTTATCCATTCTGAAGATACAGGAAAAGCAAAAGTGTTTAGTTTGTATTACTGGAATAAAACATTACAGGTTGCCGGTTTGGTTGCCGATACAACAGCACAGGGTATGCCTAACTGTTGGAGTGTAAGTGAAAATGGAAAAATATTTTTTTCTGATAATGGGAAAAAGCTTTTTTGCGGAACCGCTCCTAAACCTGAAACAGAACCTGAAGATACTTTACTTGATGAGGAAAAATATAAACTTGATTTATGGAGTTGGACTGATCCGTTATTGCAGCCGCAACAGAAAAAGCAATTAGAAACAGAGCAGAAAAGAACTTACCAGGCAGTTATCAATCTTGACAATAAAAAACTGGTACAATTGACTGATGAGTTGTTACCTGATATAAACCTGGTTTTGGAAGGGGATGGAGATGTTGCTCTTGGTAGATCGAACTTACCTTACCGCAAATCTTTATCATGGGATGCTAATCGTTACCATGACCTCTATCTTGTCAATTTGAAAACGGGAGATAGGAAATTGATAAAAGAAAAAGCTCCTTCACGATATGAAATCTCACCCTATGGCAAATATGTGATCTGGTACGAAACTAATGACAGTTCCTGGTATAGCTGGTCGTCAGAAACATATAAAATAATTGCACTTACTGCATCTATCGATGCTGATTTTTACAATGTTCTCAATGATATGCCTGCGGATCCACGGCCTTATGGTGTAGCGGGCTGGGTTGGGAAAGATGAAAAAGTTTTGATTTATGACAGGTTTGACCTGTGGAAAATTGACCCTGCCGGCGAAGATGAGCCAGAAAACCTTACTATGGGATTTGGGAAAGAAAACAATACCAGATTACGATATGTCCGTCTGGACCCTGAAGAAAAAAGCATCAATCCCAAAGGAAAAATTATGCTGAATGCATTTCATATTTACAATAAGAAAAGTGGATTTTGCAGCACAGAAGTGAAAAAACCGGGACAACCTGTTGAATTGATCATGGAAGATTACCGGTATTATTATCCTGATAAAGCTAAAAATGCAGGTAAACTGATATGGGAAAAATCAACTTTTCAACAGTATCCCGACCTGAGGATAAGTGATCTGGATTTCAAAAACCAAAGTAAGCTTTCAAATACAAATCCACAGCAGAGTAAATATTTATGGGGTTCTGTTGAGCTTGTTGAATGGATGTCATTTGATCATCAGCAGTTGCAGGGATTGATGTATAAACCTGAGAATTTTGATCCGGAAAAGAAATATCCTATGCTTGTTTATTTCTATGAACGGAGTTCGGATGGGATACACAGTCACAGAATACCATCACCCAGCCGTTCTACTATTAACAGGGCATATTCTACCAGTAACGGCTATATTGTGTTTGTACCTGATATACCTTATATAAACGGTTATCCGGGTCACAGTGCTTACAAAGCTGTTGTAAGCGGTACAATGGCGATGCTAAACAAATATGACTTTATTGATGCTGATCGTATCGGACTTAATGGTCAGAGTTGGGGAGGTTACCAGATAGCTTATCTTGTAACACGTACTGATTTATATAAATGTGCATTTTCTGGAGCACCGGTAAGTAATATGACCAGCGCTTATGGCGGGATCCGCTGGGGATCAGGTATGAGCAGAATGTTCCAGTATGAACAGACCCAGAGCAGAATAGGCGGTACACTCTGGGAAAAACCTATCCATTATATACAGAATTCACCATTATTTTTTGTTCCTGATATCAGAACACCACTTCTAATAATGCATAATGATGCTGACGGTGCTGTTCCATGGTACCAGGGAATTGAATTTTTTGTAGCTCTCAGACGCTTGAATAAGCCTGCCTGGCTGGTCTCATATAATGATGAATCTCATAATCTGACAAAGTGGCCAAACAGGAAAGATCTTAGTATCAGGATGTTTCAGTTTTATGATTACTATCTGAAAGAAGCCCCGAAACCTGATTGGATGATAAACGGTATTCCTGCAATTGAAAAAGGTAAGGAAGATGGATATAGATTGGAGGGACAAAGGAATTAGAAATTAGAAATTAAAAATTAGAAATTACTAATTAATCCAAGTTGCTACTTACTTACAAATAGGTAAAATGGAACACTGATGACACTGATATTACAGATAATCACGGATAAAATGATAAAATATCAGTGAAAATTCGTTAAATCCGTGTCATTTGTGTTCTATTTAATAATAAATAGCAACTTGAGTTAATTAACGAATTAACCAATTAACCAATTAACACAAGTCTTTAATTAATGCTCTCTACCATTTATTCTCATACCCTAAATTTATGTCCCTGAAGAAACGAATCCTAAACATTCTGTTTTGGTCAATTATCTCAGCTGCTTTTATTGGTCCGGGAACCATTACTACTGCTTCCAAAGCAGGTGCAGAATTTGGATTTAGTCTTTTATGGGCATTGGTATTTTCCACATTTGCTTGTATAATCCTGCAGGAAGCAAGCGCACGAATTGCTATTAGTACCGGTAAAAACTTAGGGGAAGCAATTTCAATACGTTATAGAGGCAGATCAAAAAGATGGATTATCCTGCTTCTTATAATCAGCGCTATTATTATAGGTTCTGCTGCATATGAAACCGGCAATTTAGTTGGGGCTGTTGCAGGTATTACACTTATAATTAATATAAAACCGTACTGGCTGGTTCTGATTATGGGCCTGATGGCTGCTATTGCTTTAAGTTTACCTTCTCTAAGAATTATTGCCAGGTTAATGGGATACCTTGTTGTACTAATGGGAACAGTATTTCTGGTAACTGCTATTATGATAAAACCTGATGCAGGGGAAATTGTTAAGGGAGCAATGGTGCCAAATATTCCTGAAGGGAGTGGAACAGGTTTACTTATTCTAGGTTTAATTGGAACAACAGTAGTTCCATATAATCTGTTTCTCGGATCAGGTATTGCTGATAAGAGTCAGAGAATAAATGAGATGAGGCTGGGTCTGGGAATAGCAATTATTCTGGGTGGTGTTATCTCCGGGGCCGTTCTTGTTGTGGGCACAGCGGTTCAGGGAGATTATAGTTACCAGTCACTTGCTGCAGCATTAACGGATGGGATAGGTGATTGGGCTATCTATTTATTTGGATTTGGTATGTTCGCAGCTGGTTTTTCTTCAGCTGTTACTGCTCCTCTTGCATCTGCTATTACTGCGAAAAGCCTGTTTGGAACAGCAAAAAATGCAAAATGGGATATTGGTTCCCTGAATTTTCGATTGGTATGGATTTTTGTGTTATTAACAGGAATTTTTTTCGGGGTTATTAATATCAAACCAATCCCGGTAATAATTTTTGCACAGGCAATGAACGGATTCGTGTTACCTTTTATAGCCGTGTTTATTGTTATTGTTGTAAACGACCCTGAACTTATGGGTAGTTCAAAAATAAATGGATGGATTTCTAATATTCTAATGGGATTTGTTGTTTGGGTAACAATGGTTTTAGGTGGAATGAATATTTTTAAGTCTGTACAAATTGTTACGCAATGGAACTTTATTACACATAGCTATTCAGCTTGGATACTTATCTTTATTACTTTTTTATTCACACTCGGGTTATTTTATTATATACTTAAAAGGAGGAGGAAAAAGGTCAAAAGTCGAATAGTCGAAGTATAGAAGAAGTGAAGAAATGATAAAATGAGTTGAGTAAGGTGAGTAAGGTAAGTAAGGAGAAGATACTTTGGAAAAACATAGAATAAAAAATGAACAATGTTAGTTTTGATATAAATATTGATACAGGTGGCACATTCACTGATTGTCTGGCATGTGATACGGAAGGAAACACCATTTCCAGGAAAATACTAAGTAATAGTACAATCAGGGGGAAGATTATTGAATGGAAAGGGAGCAATATTATCAGGGTGGATGAATCATGGGATCTTTCTACAGATATTTTAAAAGGATACATATTTAAAATATTACAAAAGGAACATACTGAAATAATTGTCGATTCATATAGTCCGGTAACCAAAGTAATGATTCTTAATAAGGGATTACCTGATAATCTATATGGAAAAGAACTTGGTTTTGAACTTTCTACACAAGAGGAAGCTCCAATATTAGGAGCACGGCTTTTAACACAAACTCCTCTTAACCAAAAACTTCCGGCTCTTAAAATGAGGTTGGGGTCAACAAAAGCTACAAATGCACTTCTTGAAAGGAAAGGAGCCAGGGTGGTTTTGTTTGTTACAAGTGGATTTAGAGACCTGCTGCGAATAGGAACTCAACAACGGCCTGATATATTTGCACTTAATGTGATAAAACCACAACTTCTTACCGACGAGATAATTGAAGTAAACGAGAGGCTTGATTCTCAGGGCAGGATACTAAAAGCAATGAATGTTGAGAACCTTGTGCCTGTTATTAGCGATCTTATTGGCCAGGGTATCAAAACAGCAGGTGTTGCTCTAATGAATGCATATAAGAATACAATGTATGAAAAGAAGTTAAAAACATTTCTTCTTGCCCATGGATTTACTGATGTTTCTGTCTCTTCAGAATTGTCTCCGCAAATTAAATATCTGCAGCGGATGGAAACTACCCTTGTTAATGCTTATCTCAACCCTGTTTTAAATAAGTATCTGAAAAGTATTGAAGGTGTGATTACAAGTGGTTTTTTGCATGTAATGTCAAGTGCGGGTGGATTGATCAGGTCAGATGAATACCGGTCAAAAGACAGCTTACTGAGTGGCCCTGCTGGTGGAGTAATTGGTGGTGTAGCTGTTGGAAAGGATTCCGGCTATTCAAAACTAATTACCCTGGATATGGGGGGAACAAGTACGGATGTCGCAAGGTATGATAGTAAATTTGATTATTGTTTTGAACTTGAAGTTGGTGATGCTCACATTATGAGTCCTGCGTTATCTATCGAAACAGTTGCAGCAGGTGGTGGTTCTGTATGCTATTTTGATGGTTATAACCTAAGAGTAGGTCCTGAAAGTGCAGGAGCTTTTCCTGGTCCGGCATGCTATGGAGCTGGTGGTCCTCTAACAATTACCGATGTAAATCTATTATTGGGTAGACTGGATGGCAGACAATTTAACATCCCTGTTTATCCTGATAAAGCAAAGGAAAAACTTGAAGAGCTTATTGATCATATTTATTCTGCAAGTAAGCTGAAACGAGGGAAAGAGGAAGTTCTGCAGGGTTTTCTACAGATTGCAAATGAGATTATGGCGGGAGCAATTAAAAAGATTTCAGTTACCAAAGGATACGATCCAAGGGATTATGCATTGGTTGCGTTTGGAGGTGCCGGAGGTGTCCATTCCTGTGCAATTGCCCAGAATCTTGGTATAAATACTATTATTCTTCCGGAAGATAGCGGAATACTAAGTGCATATGGGATTAGCAGGGCCGGGATAGAAAGAATCTCAGAAAACCAGCTACTTATGAATTTTGATGAAGTAGCTGATGATCTAAAAAAATATTTCAACAAACTTGAACAAGATGCAATTAATATGCTGGAACTTGAAGGATTTACTCCCGATGAGATTATAATAAAGCATCGTTTTGCCTTTATGCGTTTCGAGGGACAGGATGCTGTAATAGAAGTTGAGTATATAAATAAAAACCAGCTACTTGAAGATTTTGAAAAACTTTATCGAAGGATCTATGGTCACTGGGGAAAAGATAATAGAGTTGAGATTGAATCTGTCAGGGTCATTGCTTCTTCTGGTGAAATAGAATATGTTAAAAAGGAGAAAGCTGCAGATGAGTATTATCCTGAACCGGTAGATTATATTAATTCATTCCTGAGAAACAGCTGGGAAAAGGTTCCGGTTTTTGTAAGAAATAATTTAAATCCGGGAGCCAGGATTAATGGGTTTGCTATTATCCTGGATAATCATAGCACAGCTGTTGTTGAAAAAAACTGGAAGATTATTATTGATAATAATAATACGGGCATAATTACTGTTTTGGATGAAACTGCTAAACCATTGATTAATACAGAAACTTTTATAAAAGAAAACAGGGAAGTTGAACTTGAACTATTTACTAACCGTTTTATGGCAATTGCTGAACATATGGGATCTATGTTGCAGCGTACAGCCATTTCAGTAAACGTGAAAGAAAGACTCGACTTTTCATGTGCCCTGTTGAACCGTGATGGCAAACTTGTTGCTAATGCTCCTCATATACCTGTTCACCTTGGAAGTATGGGGGTTTGTGCGCGCAGCATTATTGAAAAGTTTAAGATGGGTCCTGGTGATACAATTATAACAAACCATCCACGATATGGAGGTTCTCATCTCCCTGACATATCTCTTATTACGCCTGTTTATATTAATAACAATCAGCTAATCGGATTTGTTATTAACAGGGCACATCATGCAGAGATAGGAGGGATATCCCCTGCATCAATGCCTGCTAATGCTGAGAATCTGGAGGAAGAAGGAGTAATTATTGAACCTTTCAAGCTTGTTGAAAATGGTATTGCTAATTGGAAGAAGCTGGAGATTTTATTGAGAGATGCTCCTTATCCCAGCAGAGCGGTATATTATAATATTACAGATGTTAAAGCAGCGTTGGCAGCAAACAGATTTGGAGAACAGGAACTTTTTGAGTTGGTGAATATTCATGGTTACGAAAAAGTTTCATTATACATGGATTTGCTGAAAAAACATGCAAAGGATATGATTACACAAACCTTACAAAAAATTCCTCCCGGAGTTTATAGTGCTAAAGAATTTCTTGATGATGGAACACCTTTGAAGGTCAGAATTGAAATTAAAGATGACAAATGTATAATAGATTTTTCCGGTACTGCACCGGTGCATCCGGGAAATATGAATGCTAATGAAGCTATTGTTAACGGAGTTGTTATATATGTGTTACGCCTGCTTATTGATGAGCCAATCCCTTTGAATGATGGGATACTTGAACCGGTCAGGATTATTCTGCCGGTTGGTATGTTGAATCCTGAATTTCCAGACGATCCGAAAAAATGCCCCGCTGTTGTCGGAGGAAATGTTGAGCTTAGCCAGAGGCTGACAGATACTTTGCTAAAAGCTTTTAAAGTTGTGGCTTGCAGCCAGGGAACCATGAATAATGTTATGTTTGGTAACGATAATTTTTCTTATTATGAAACTATTTGTGGCGGATGTGGTGCAGGCCCGGGGTTTAACGGAGCTTCGGCAGTTCATCATCATATGACAAATACCCGTATAACCGACCCTGAAATCCTGGAACACAGGTACCCTGTCAGGCTTGAAAAATTCTGTATTCGACCTGACTCAGGAGGAAATGGGAAGTATAAAGGTGGTAATGGTGTTGAAAGACAATTTACTTTCCTTGAACCTGTTTCTTTATCAGTATTAACTCAACATCGTACAAACAAACCCTATGGATTGAATGGAGGTGAATCAGGGAAAAAGGGTAAGCAATTTATTGTAGGAAAAAACGGCAAAATGATTAAATTGCGCAGTATTGACATGACAAATATTGAAACCGGGGAGAGCTTGATAATTAAAACACCCGGTGGTGGTGGTTTTGGTAAATATCCTGAGAAATAGCGGCATGGTTAGTAATATTATAGTGAGATACTTGAATAAATGCTTTACTCAAATAAATACTGTTGAGCGGTTAAAAAATGCTCTTAGGATTTTTATTATTTTTCTCATCCTATCAATAACTTCTTTTGCTCAAGACACTTTATTGTTTGATGCTATAAAAAGCAACGACACGAGGCTGCTTAACGAATGGATCAAAAAGAATAATGTGAACGGGTATTATGGCGAAAAGTCTTATACTCCATTGGTTCTGAGCATTAAAAAAGGAAGGACTAAACTGGTTAAACTACTCCTGAAAAAAGGCGCCGGTATTGAACAACTTTGTCAGGATAAGATACCACTGATTCATGCAGTTGAATCCGATAACCTTGGAATGGTAAAAATACTGATAAAAAAGGGTGCTGATATTAATGGAACAAGTATAAAAGAAAACACGGCGATGGTGTATGCAGCATTCTATGGATATACTGATATTGCTCACTACCTGGTAAAAAAGAGAATAAATTATAATCTCTATAATGTTGCAGGGAAAACAGCTCTTGATTATGCAAATACACATCACCGGTATAAAATTGCCAGTTACCTACGCTCAATACATGCAGAGAGCGAGGAAATTCTTCTTCCCGATTACCTGGATGGGCCATATATCTGGTGGCATGATTCTCAGACTGGTACAATAATCTATCTTAAGCGCGATAGCTCAAATAATATTACTACAATGGAGCCGCAAAATATTGAGCAGGAAAGTGGTACTATTCGTTTTAATGGATTTGCGGGCGATACTAATTCATATGAATTATTTAATAGAAAACCTGATCGTGATAATACTTTCAGGAATGTTGACCGGATTTTTGCGTTGGGGGATATTCACGGTGGATATTATGAATTAATTGAACTCCTGAAAAATAATGATATTATTGATAAGAATCTGAATTGGAACTGGGGTAACGGACACCTTGTGTTTCTAGGCGATTTGTTTGATAGGGGTGATTATGTTACTGAGTGTCTGTGGTTTATTTATCGTCTTGAACACGAAGCAAAAAAAGCCGGTGGGCATATACATTTGTTGCTCGGTAATCATGAATTGATGATAATGGATGGAGATATGAGGGATATTTCAAGAAAATATGAATACCTGTCACAGTACCTTGAATTTAATTTGAGTCAGTTTTATGGGAATGATTTTGAAATTGGGAAATGGTTACGATCGAAAAACACTATAGTGAAAATAAATAATAACCTGTTTGTGCATGGAGGAATATCTCCTGAACTTCTCAATACCGGAATTAATATACCGGATATTAATAATCTGGTATATAAATATCTTAATAATGAATTGGATTCAACTGAAATTGCAGATACTGAATTATTAATTGGTGACAAAGGACCTTTCTGGTACCGCGGATATTTTGGAAAATGGAATGGCTATGAGCAAATTTCTGAAGAATCAGTTGATAAAACTCTCGGGTTTTTTAGTGTTTCAAAAATTATTGTAGGACATACCAATGTTAATCAAATTAAAGGTCTTTATCACAACAAGATTTATGCTACCGATATACCTTATTATTTGTCTGATGAAATTGTTCTTCAGGGTTTATTGATCGAAGGCGAAAACTTTTATCGTGTCTATCCGGACGGTAAGAGAGTGAAACTTGAGTAAGGTGAGTAAGGAAGAGCAAAGTGCTGAGAGCTGAGGGCGGAGAAGAGGTGAAGATGAGAAGTTTGTAGGGACAAGGCATGTCTTGTCTTGAGGTTTGAAGTTTAAAATTGTTTGAAGTTATGAAAAGGACTTTAAAGAAGCACTTCACTGTTCTATTTGTTTTATTAATAGTTTATGCTGTTACATCTCAGAAAGAGTGTTATGCAAGTAAGCAGGGACCTCCCATTTTTGCCAATACTGATTCCGTAGAATACCCGCTTTTTAATTCACATGACATCCTTGAATTATCACTTACTTTTAATTGGAAAGAGCTGGTATTTGATGTCGGTGATAACCGCAGTTCCCATGATGTTCTCCTTACTTATTCTGAGACTAATGGTGATTCTGTTTCTATTCCTGTTGAAGTTCAAACACGTGGAAATTACAGGCGTTCGCGTGATAATTGTGATTTTCCACCAATCAGGATCATGTTTCCTGAAGACACGGTGACAAATACTCTTTTTTCAGGTCAGGATAAGCTCAAACTTGTTACACATTGTGTTGATAACAGAAAAATATTTACTGAATATCTCCTTAAAGAATATCTTGCTTACAGAATTTATAATCTGTTGTGCGATGAGAGCTATAAAGTAAGACTGGCAAGAATAACATTTAATGATAGTGAAGGGAAAATCAAACAACTTACGCGGTTTGCAATTTTTATTGAGAAAACAGAACACCTGGCATCCCGGATAGGAGGAACTGAAATTGAATTCTTAGGATTAGCAAAAGAAGTTACAGATACTGAACTTACAGTATTATTTTCTGTTTTTCAATATCTTATTGGTAATACCGACTGGTCGATACCCGGTCTGCATAATGTAAAATTGATCTCATTACCCGGTCCTAAATATGTTCCGGTTCCTTATGATTTTGATTTTTCAGGTCTTGTTGGTACTCACTATGCTATCCCTGACCCAATAATTCCCATAAAATCAATATTCCAACGTATATATCGTGGACCATGTGAAGAATTGGATACTATATTACCAGTACTGGAATTATTTAAAAATAAAAAATCTGAAATTTATAGTTTGATCTTAGATTTTGAATACCTGGAACAAAAGGAGAGGGAAAAGATCCTGAGATACTTTGACAAATTCTATAAAACATTGAATAACGATCATAAAATATATAGAGAATTCATTCTTATGTGCCAAGAAACACAGTATATCCGCAAATAACTAAATAGAATCTTACTATAAACCTCCATATTTGTTTATAAATAAATAACAAATTTCAAAAAACACCTGCCTGCGTGCTTAGGAAATTTACTATTACTTTGCTATTTTTGTAAACAAAAATAAATAAGTTATGAAACTTCCATGTATTATTAATGCACAAACAAAAATGATTAATTAATAGTTGCGTAACAGTATCCGGATTTTTCCACATGGAAGTTCACGAGCGGGTTTGCGCTATGGGTTTTTGTGGGAGCGAGTAACAAATACCACTGAACTTGTAAAAAGGCAGAAAATATAAGTAACCTTGTCACTAACATAAAAGATTTAAACGGATGAATAATAAAACTAAGTATCTTGTAATTTTCCTTTCTGTTGTAATGGTGTTCGGATGTAAGCCCGAGAAAAAAGAGACAGAACCAGAACATCCGAAAAATATCATTTTTCTGATCGGTGACGGGATGGGGGTTTCTCAGATCTATGCCGGTATGACTGCTAATCATGGTTCCCTGGCAATGGAACGATTTAAGCATATTGGATTTATTAAAACCTATTCATCAGATAATTATATTACAGATTCTGCTGCCTCAGGCACAGCAATGTCATCAGGTAAAAAGACAAAAAACGGAATGATAGGAATGGATCCGGATACTATCGCCCTCAGGTCTGTTCTCGAAATTGCTGAAGAACATGGTCTTGCATCAGGACTTGTATCCACCAGTGCTATTACACATGCTACTCCTGCATCATTTATAGCTCACCAGCCTAACCGGAATTTGTACGAGGAGATTGCTGCCGACTTTTTGAAAACAGAAATTGATGTGTTTATTGGTGGAGGACGTGATCATTTTATAAAAAGGGAAGATGGAAGAGACCTTACAAAAGAACTTGAGGAAAAAGGATATAATATTCTTTTTGATATGGATAAGATTTCCGGGATCACTGAGGGCAAACTGGCAGGACTAACAGCCGATAAACATAATCCCAGGTACTCGGAGGGGAGAGGGGATATGCTCCAGGATGCAACTGTCACTGCTATGAAAATTCTGAATAATAATAACAAAGGATTCTTCCTGATGGTTGAAGGGTCACAGATTGATTGGGGTGGACACGATAATGATACTGAATATATTGTTGAAGAAGTTATTGATTTTGATCATGCTGTTGCAAAAGCTCTTGAATTTGCACAGAATGATGCCAATACGCTTGTTGTGGTTACCGCTGATCATGAAACTGGCGGACTTGGACTAAACGGTGGTAGTTTCGAGAATGGTACTGTTGAAGGTGGTTATACAACAGGAGACCATACAGGTGTTATGGTTCCTGTGTTTGCTTTCGGACCAGGATCTGAAGAATTTACGGGAATCTATGAGAATACAGCCCTGTTTGATAAATTCCTTCAGGCATACGGGTTCTCTGATAATTAGAAACAAATAAGCATTGAAAATACCGGAATTAGAAACGGGGAGAAAACTCCCTCTTGTTGAAGAATTCTATACTATCCAGGGTGAAGGGTTCCACACAGGTAAAGCTGCATATTTTATCCGGATAGGAGGGTGTGATGTTGGCTGTAGCTGGTGCGATACTAAATTCTCATGGGATCCTGAACTGCATCCACTGGTGGAAACAGATATCATAGTCAGGAATGCAAATCAATCAGAATGCAATGCCGTTGTTGTAACGGGTGGTGAGCCTTCTCTCTATAACCTGGATTATCTGTGTGAACAGTTAAAAAAACATGAAATAAAAACTTTTGTTGAAACATCCGGTGCTCACCCGCTTACCGGTATATGGGACTGGATTTGTCTTTCTCCAAAGGAGAACATCCCTCCATTAAATGATATTTTTTCAAAGTCTGATGAATTGAAAGTGATAATTCAAAATACGGAAGACTTTAAATGGGCCGAAATAAATGCTGCTAAAGTGAATGCCGGCTGCAAATTATTTTTACAACCTGAGTGGAGTAGGTACAGTCAGATTATACCTGAGATTGTTGAATACGTGAAGCAGAATACTAAATGGAGTGTATCATTACAGGCGCATAAATTTATGCATATTCCCTAACTTAAGAGGTTAAAAGATAAAAGTGAAGAGTTCAAGGTTCCAGGATTTTTTGAGGTTTGAGGTTGCTGATTTTTTTTCATTATTCCATTTTCCAATTCTTCGACTTTCGCCTTTCATTTTTTTTCCTAGCTTTATTGTTACAAAATCGAATAGCATGTCCAGATATTTTCTACTTATATGGTTTATAATAATTCCGGCTTTTACTTTGCATGGGCAAGGCGAACCACATACTACATCTGGGAAAGCACTTAAACACTATAATCTGGGAAAGAAGTATTATGACTTTATGTTTTACGAAAAAGCTGTGATTGAACTTAAAGAGGCCATAAAAATTGATGATGATTTTATTGAAGCTCACCTTACGCTTGCTGAGGTTTGTGTAGACCTTAAAGATTATCCTGTAGCAATAAATTCGTTTAAGCGAGCTGTTGCTATTGATCCTGAATTCTTTCCAAATGCTCTTTACAATTTAGCTCATATTGAACATTTATCGGGAATATACAATGATGCACAAGATCATTATCAGGCCTTTCTCGATCAGGGTATGGGAAGTAAGAAGAGGATAAGACTGGCCGTGAAAGGAATTGAAAATTGTGAATTTGCCCGGAAAGCAATCCTGAATCCGGTTCCGTTTATTCCGGTAAACCTCGGTAAGAATGTTAATTCAGAATACAATGAATACTGGCCTTCGCTTACTGCTGATGAGAAGACACTCGTTTTTACGGTACTTGTGACAGGGGAAAAACTTCCTGGCATGATGGGAATCTCAAGGCAAGAGGATTTCTATGTAAGCAAATATAAAGATGGCTCATGGGCGAAGAGGGAAAATTTAGGCTCTCCATTAAACACTTCGCAGAACGAAGGAGCCCAGTCATTATCGGTTGATGGGAAGTATATGTTTTTTACTGCTTGTAACAGAGAGGGGGGATATGGAAGTTGTGATATCTATTTTTCCGCCAAACTTAGCAACGGGTGGTCTATTGCTTCCAATATCGGCACACCTGTTAATTCAAAGTACTGGGAAGCTCAACCCTGTCTTTCGGCTGATGGAAACACGCTCTATTTTATAAGTAACCGACCGGGCGGGAAAGGAAAAATGGATATCTGGGAAAGCTCATGGAATGATGAAGGTTACTGGAATCAACCGGTGAACCTTGGTGATACTATTAATACTTCAGGCGATGAGATGTCTCCTTATGTTCATCCTGATAATCAAACCCTTTATTTCTCATCAGATGGTTTTCCTGGCATGGGGGGATTTGATCTTTTTCGTGTGCAAAAACAGGATGACGGAACCTGGAATAAACCTGAGAATTTGGGATATCCTATTAATACCCACGGTGATGAAATAGGATTGATTGTAAATGCGAAAGGAGATAAGGCATATTATTCTTCCGACCGGCTTAATGAATCAGGAAAAGATATATATGAGTTTGAACTTTATAAAGAAGCAAGACCTCAACCTGTTTCTTACATGACAGGAAAGGTGTTTAATAAAGAAACAGGTTTACCACTAACAGCAAAATTTGAATTGATAGATATTAAATCTGCTGATTTAGTTATGGAGGCTTTTTCCGGAAAAGATGGAAGTTTTCTTGTTTGTATTCCTACTAATAAGGACTATGCTTTAAATGTTTCTAAGGAAGGTTTTTTGTTTTTTTCTGAGCATTTCTCATTATCGGGTATCCACGAGGCTGTTAATCCATATCATAGAGATGTTCCAATGAGCCCCATTATTGCCGGGCAAAAAACTGTTTTAAGGAATGTATTCTTTGAGTATAATTCTTTTCGCCTGAGAGAAGAATCGCGTATTGAATTGAATAAGCTGGTTGAATTCCTTAATCTGAATTCGGAAGTGATAATGGAAATTGGCGGGCATACTGATAATATTGGGGAAAAAGTATATAATAAGACACTTTCAGAGAACCGGGCAAAAGCAGTTTACCAATACCTTATTGATAATCAGATAAACGAAAAAAGACTTTTGTATAAAGGTTACGGAATGACCCAGCCAATTGAGGATAATTCAACCCCGGAAGGTCGTTCCCGGAACCGGAGAACGGAAATGAAAGTGGTAGGAGGGGGGACCAATTAAAAATTAGAAATTAGAAATTAAAAACTGCCAATTAACTATGCCTGAATGTAAAAAAGAACAAAACATGAACTTCTGTAATTGCACATATCCCTGCGGGAAAAAGGGTACATGTTGTGATTGTATACATTACCACAGAAGAATGGGGGAAATGCCTGCATGTTACTTCCC
>Ga0307991_1000620_pt1 | contig 25409 bp, 20 predicted proteins | sample EllFjometagen131_FD_203146 | JGI IMG/M metagenome (GOLD analysis project Ga0307991, IMG submission 203146) | Marine microbial communities from Ellis Fjord, Antarctic Ocean - #131 | ecosystem: Environmental > Aquatic > Marine > Unclassified | place: Southern Ocean | collected 2014-10-08 | reverse complement strand
CGATTGTATTAGCATGATGTAAAAGGATTAAAATTAACTATTTGCAGTCTTTTCAACACCTTTACCCACAGCCTATTAACAATATGTTGTGGGTGACTTAAATTCTAATGTCTATATGTGGTGTTTTCTCTTGTTTGTCTGTTTAGTGCTGTGATAGTTTTATTCCCTTGGTGGTGCCAATCCGGTTGGTCAATTATCGGTAACGGCGGTCTGTTTCTAAATGGAGGCGAAGGCGTTGGAATATATTCGCAAGCGTGATGGTCGATTGGTGGCTTTCGATGAAAAGAAAATTGCTAAGGCAATAAAAAAATCTGTCCGTGCTGTTGGTGGTCATGATATGAGCAAGGCTGCTGGTGTTGTGCGCCAGGTTGTGGGTATCCTTGAGATTATCTACAAGGATGGTCGGGTGCCAACGGTAGAAAATGTTCAGGATCTAGTTGAGAAACAGCTGATTGAAAGTGGTCATGCACAAACTGCAAAGGCGTATATCCTTTATCGGCGTCAGCATGAGCAGCTGCGTGAAACCCGTTCCTTTATGCAGGAATCTATTGAAGCAATAGATTCCTACCTTACTCAGGAAGATTGGCGGGTGAAAGAGAACGCCAATATGGGTTATTCGTTGCAGGGGTTGAATAATCACATTGCTTCAAATATCACTAGCAACTACTGGTTAAATAAAATATACCCAGCTAGGATTTCCGATGCCCATCAAAATGGTGATTTTCATATCCACGATTTAGGTATGCTGTCGGTTTACTGCTGCGGTTGGGATTTGAAGGATCTGTTGCTCCTCGGGTTTACTGGCGCTTATGGCAAGGTGCAGAGCGCGCCAGCTAAACACTTTCGCACCGCTCTGGGTCAAGCCGTAAACTTTTTTTATACCCTGCAGGGTGAAGCTGCTGGAGCTCAGGCTTTTGCCAGTTTTGACACTTTGCTGGCTCCATTTATTTACTATGATAAACTTAGCTATACTGAAGTGAAACAGGCTATGCAGGAGTTTATCTTCAGCATGAATGTTCCGACGCGCGTTGGTTTCCAGACGCCTTTTACTAACATCACCCTTGATCTTATTTCACCGCGCAATGTTGCCCATGAAGCAGTAGTTATCGGTGGCGAGCTCCAGCAGAAAACCTACGGTGAGTTTCAAGAAGAGATGGATCTGTTTAATCGTGCCTTCTGCGAAGTGATGATGGCTGGGGATTCAGCTGGGAGGATTTTTACTTTCCCTATCCCTACTTACAATATTACTGCCGATCTGGACTGGGAGAGTGATCGTTTGCGCTCAGTGTGGGAGATGACAGCCAAATTTGGCACGCCATATTTTAGTAATTTTATCAATTCGGATATGGATCCAGAGGATGCCCGTTCAATGTGTTGCCGCCTGCGTCTGGATAATCGTGAACTGCGCCGCCGTGGCGGGGGTCTGTTTGGTTCTAACCCGCTGACTGGATCCACCGGAGTTGTAACTATCAACCTGCCGCGCGCAGCTTACCTAACTCAGAATAAAGAGGAGTTTTTTAACCGCATCTCTGAGTTGATGTATCTGGCTGCCGAATCGTTGGATATCAAGCGCAAGCAGTTAGAGCGTTTTACTGAAGATGGGTTGTATCCATATAGCCGCTTCTATTTGAATGCTATTCATGCTCGCAGCGGACGCTACTGGGATAACCACTTTTCCACCATCGGGTTGATAGGCATGAATGAAGCGGCTCTGAACTTGTTAGGTGAAGGGATAGACAGCGTTGCTGGTGCTCAGTTTGCCGAAGAGACCCTGATGTTTATGCGTAAAAAGCTGGAAACCTTTCAACACGAGAGTGGTCAATTGTATAATTTGGAGGCAACTCCGGCCGAAGGTACCAGTTTTAGGCTGGCACAGCGCGATCGCCAAGAGTATCCGGATATTATCACTGCTGGAGATAGTCAGCCATTCTACACCAATTCTACTCAGTTGCCGGTGGGTGCCACAGACGATATCTTCCAGGCTTTGCAGCATCAGGATTCACTGCAGACCAAATATACCGGCGGTACCGTGTTCCACGCTTTTCTGGGAGAAAAGTTGGAAGATTGGCGCAGCGCTCGCCTGTTGGTGCGGCGCATAGCAGAGAACTTCCACCTGCCTTATTTTACCATTAGCCCAACATTTACCATCTGTCCTGAGCATGGATATATTGCAGGCGAGCATTTTTCCTGTCCGTATAATCAAGGCGAAAAGGCTGCCTAATAAAAAACTTTTTTAATACAATAACTCAACAAACTTATATGGAGAAACAACATGGCTAACAAGTGTCAGCAAAAAACAGAAGTATATTCAAGGGTGTGTGGCTTTTTTCGTCCTGTGCAACAATGGAACAAAGGTAAGCAGGAAGAGTTTGCGCAGCGTCGCGATTATGTGGTTGAAAATACCACTAGCTCCAAGTAATTAGCCATGGGAATAAAAGGTTTTCAGGGGACCAGCCTGCTGGATTTTCCTCAGCGGGTTGCTTCCCTGGTTTTTTATGGTGGGTGTAATTTGCGCTGCCCCTATTGTCATAATCCGCAGTTAGTTCAGCAGCCGGATAGCTATCCAGATATTTCCATCGCTGATGTTGTGGCAATGCTAGAGCAGCGCTGTGGGTTTATTGATGGAGTGGTGGTTTCCGGTGGTGAGCCGACATTGGCTGAGGAACTGCCTGAATTGTTGCGCCAGATCAAACAGCTGAAACTACAGGTTAAGCTGGATACTAATGGTTTGCGCCCGCAGGTTTTGGAGGCATTGCTGGAGCAGAATCTGCTTGATTTTGTCGGTTTAGATGTGAAAACGTCACCAAACCGTTATACTCAGCTACATAATATAGCGGTTGATGCTCAGGCTATCCTTCAGAGTGTGAATATATTGAAGATGGCGCCAATAGAGGTGGAGTTTCGCACAACCTGTGTTCCCCGCATTGTTACGCTAGATGATATTCATGCCATTGGAAAAATTCTACACGGGGCTCCGCAGTGGGTGTTGCAACAATTTGTTGCCCCACCAGCTATGGATGAAGATCTGCGCCATTGTCAACCGTACACAGCTGAGCAATTGCAAAACTTTGCCACGATTGGTCAGCAATATGTGTCGCAAGTAACCCTGCGCGGGTTGTGATTCTGGTTAAATAAACTCATCATGCTTTCAACAAGGAGGAAAAAGTGAAAAAAATCGTTTTGTTATTGTTGCTCTTGGTGCCGCTGGTTGGCTGTAGTAAACCGCAGTCAAACGCAATTAAGGCCGATGGCAGTAGCTATGCAGTGCAGTTTTTAGTTGATGCTGGCATAACTTCTGACATGAGCGCTACCCAGGTAAGAGCTCAACGCCAGATGGCTACGTGGATGGAAAATGATCTATTGAGTATGTTGAGTAGAGCTGGCTATAAAGCGGCGCCGGTCAGCTCCAGTGCGAAATTTAAAGGTGGCAGTAGTAACTACCTGTTGCAAGTTAAAGTGACAAACTATAATCCTGGCAGCAAGGCCGCGCGCATGCTGGTTGGTTTTGGCGCTGGATCAACTAGCATTGACATCCAATATCAAATTATAAATGGTAACCAGCAAACCCTTGAGGATCGTGCAGATGGAGTTGGCTCCAGTCGTGACTGGAACTATTGTGCCCGCGTGTTGAATCAGCGCATGGTAGCGACTTTGGGGATGACTGTCGGTAAGTAAGCTTTTTTATTAGTGCGCCCACCAGTTGCAACTGGTGGGCGCACGCCACTTACTGCTGTTTTTTGATGGAGTTGTAAAAATCATCGGAAGCGAATGCCGTGGCGGCATTGTTCAGCGCTTGAGTTAAAGCTTCACGTATTATCCTTTCATATTCCCCCGTAGCGCCTATCCACAGTACTCTTTTTTCGCTGCCATCAATTTGACCAGCCCACAGGACGGTATCATTTTCTGGATCCAGAGCGGTAACAGAGACAGCAACTCTGTGCCATACTGCCCCATAAAGATCCATCCAAAAAGTGGTGATATCCCCGGAGATTATGGCATCGTAGCTGTCTCGTGTTATGCCTTGTTCTGAAGTGTTAGCGCAAACTGTCACTGTGTACCCAGCTTCCTGGAGCGCTTCGGCGAAATATTGAGTCAAAATTGTTTCTAGATTTTGCTCCTGGCTAAGTCCGACATGACCTAAAACCATGCCAAAGCCGTTACGCTTATTGCCAATGTAGGTGGTGTCGCTGCGGGCATCCCTAAACTCGCTGATCAGTAAATTCCCCTGTTTTGTTTGCGCGACTTTTTCTAATTCATTGTGACCGACTTTTAACTCGGTGGTGCCAATTGCACAGCCGCCAAGAATGAAAGATGAAAGTAAGATAGCGATAATTATTTTGCCGAAATGCTTGGTGGTTGTAGAATAAGTCACTATTCATCTCCTTGTAGTGAAAATGGCTACGGTAAATGGGTCTGCTGGCTACGTTGGTATGATGCATTATAAATTAGCATAATTATTGTTGGGCACCTATAACTACCAACAAGTGCCATTGCAAGTTTGGCTTTTAATTTAGCCCGAGTTAGCAATAGATTGAATGTGCCCACTGTTTCATGTTATTTTTTGCGCTTATTTTTGTTGTTTTATAAAAGTAAACGAGCAGTTTAGCCAGCCTTGCGCCGGCACGCAGATAAAATATCTACACAAAATATATTGGAGGAAGTTTTATGAAAATAACCCGCGCCGAAGTTGAAAAGGTAGCCCGTTTGTCGCGGCTGTCTTTTAGTGAGCAGGAGTTGGACGCTCTCACCAGACAGATGGATGCCATTCTCGCTCATGTGGAACAATTGAATGAACTTGATACCACCGGGATTGCCCCTATGTCCCATGCTGTGCCGTTTGAGAACGCTTTTCGTGAGGACGTAGTCACTGATTCACTGGGCAGCGAACTTGCCTTGCAGAACGCCCCGAAGTTGGTCGATGGTTGTTTCGGGGTGCCTAAAGTTATCGAATGATCAAATTAAACCACAACAGCTTTAGTGGAGTTGTAATGAAATTAACAGATTTAACTATACATGAAATGCAGCAGCAATTAGCTGCTGGTACCACGACATCGGTAGCTTTGACTGAGGCATTTCTGGCACGCATTCATGCTACGGATGAGCAGTTGAATGCTTTTATCACCGTGTGTGATGCCGAAGCCTTACAGGCTGCGCAAGCAGCTGACGAGCAACGCAGTGCTGGTAATGTCCAGCCTTTGACTGGGATCCCGGTGGCCTTGAAAGATATTTTTGTCACCCGCGGTATTCGCACTACCTGCGCCTCGAAAATCCTCGGTGATTATCTGCCTCCTTATAATGGAACCGCAGTGGCTAAGCTCAAAGAGCAGGGGGCAGTAATAGTTGGCAAACTCAACATGGATGAGTTTGCCATGGGTAGCTCCAACGAGAATAGCGCTTTTGGTCCGGTGCGTAATCCGTGGAATACCGCCTGCGTACCCGGTGGCTCATCCGGTGGTTCGGCAGCTTGTGTGGCCGCGCATCAGGCGGCAGCTACTCTGGGTACCGACACCGGCGGTTCAATTCGCCAGCCAGCAGCACATTGCGGTGTAGTTGGTCTTAAACCCAGCTATGGCCGAGTGTCGCGCTATGGGGTAATCGCTTACGCGTCGTCGTTAGATCAGGTGGGACCACTGACTCGAGATGTGCATGATTGCGCGATTATGCTCGGTGCTGTTGCCGGTTATGATGCTCTAGATTCTACCTCTGTTGATGTGGCGGTTCCCGACTATCTGGCCAATCTTGCGGATGGGGTTGCAGGGAAGAAAATTGGTTTGCCCAAAGAGTATTTTATTGCAGGAGTAGATGCTGAGGTTAAACAGGCGGTGCACGCCGCAGTCGATAAATATCGTGAACTTGGTGCTGAAATTGTGGAAATTAGTCTGCCGCATACCAAATATGCTGTGGCCTGTTACTATGTTATCGCTACTGCCGAGGCGTCAAGTAACCTGGCACGGTACGATGGGGTGCGTTATGGCCAGCGGGTAGATAATGGAACGGGGCTGAATGATATGTATACCCAGACCCGTGTGGCCGGTTTTGGTGATGAGGTGAAACGGCGCATTATGCTCGGTACCTACGTTTTATCTTCCGGATATTATGATGCTTACTACCTCAAGGCGCAAAAAGTACGTGCGTTGATTCAACAGGATTTTAACGCAGCTTTTGAGCAGGTGGATTGCATCCTGACCCCGGTGGCACCGACAGCCGCTTTTGGTTTGGGGGATAAAACTGCTGATCCTTTGCACATGTATCTATCCGATATTTTTACCTTGTCAGCCAACCTAGCGGGAATTTGTGGTATCAGCCAGCCGTGCGGTATGACGGCAACAGGTCTGCCTATAGGGCTGCAACTGTTAGGTAGGGCTTTTGGCGAACAGGAGTTGTTGCAAACAGCTTATGCCTTTGAACAAGCCACTGATTGGCACTGTGCCCAACCTGAGTTGTAAGTTAAGCTCTAAGGTCAATAGTGATGCTGGATATTCGCTGTTCATTCTAAGGGTCGCATAAACCCATCCGTGGGGCTTAGCTGTCGCCATCCGGGCGACAAATACCCTTTTCATGGACAACAAATGTCCATCTTGTTGCAAGTAGCTAAGTTGTCTGAAAGGTTTATATAAAATGAGAAAACACTATGAAGTTGTCATAGGTCTGGAAGTGCATGTCCAGCTTACTACCAACACTAAAATATTTTGTGGATGTTCAGTTCAGTTTGGTAACCAGACTAACTCCCAGACCTGTCCTGTCTGCTTAGGTTTGCCGGGGGCGTTGCCGGTATTGAATAAGCAGGTGGTGGAAGATGCTATCAAGGCCGGTTTGGCAACCAATTGTCAGATTGCCCCACGCTCAATCTTTGCGCGGAAGAACTATTTTTATCCCGACTTGCCCAAGGGGTACCAGATCTCCCAATTTGAATTGCCCATCTGTGAACACGGCCATCTTGAGGTAGAGACTGAGGAGCGTGGCAAACAGACTATAGGTATCACCCGTATTCACATGGAAGAAGATGCTGGTAAATTGCTGCACAGTGATGATCCCGCAACCGGCTCACGTGTTGATTTGAACCGTGCCTGTACGCCACTGCTCGAAGTAGTCTCCGAGCCGGATATGCGCAGCAGTGACGAAGCCATCGCCTATCTGAAAAAACTGCATCAGATTGTGATGTATCTCGGTATCTGTGACGGAAACCTCGAAGAGGGATCGTTTCGTTGTGATGCTAATGTTTCAGTACGCCCCAAAGGGCAGGTTGAACTTGGCACCCGTGCTGAGTTGAAGAATATCAACTCGTTCCGTTTTATAAAAGAAGGGATCGAGTACGAGATAGATCGCCAGATTGAGTTGATTGAAGATGGTGGCACTGTGGTGCAGGAAACACGGCTGTACGATAGCAATAACGGAGAAACCCGCTCTATGCGCGGTAAGGAAGAAGCCCACGATTATCGCTATTTCCCAGATCCCGATTTGGTGCCGCTGGTAATTGCCGATGCATGGATTGAGCGGGTGCGCACTGAATTGCCCGAACTGCCTGAAGCCAAACAGGCGCGCTTTATCTCCTCTTATGGACTGCCAGCCCACGATACAGATATTTTGACTGCCGAAAAGGGTGTGGCTGATTATTTTGATGCCTGTGCCAGTCTGCATGCAGATGCGAAAGTCTGTGCCAACTGGGTTATGGGTGACGTGCAGCGGCGGCGCAACGATGAGGGGATTAGTGTCGCACAAATCCCTGTTACTCCGCAGATGCTAGCCGGGATGTTGACGAGAATTGCCGACAACACTATTTCAGGGAAAATTGCCAAAATGGTTTTCGATGAGATGTGGAATAACGGCAAAAGTGCTGATGAGGTTATCGCCGATAAAGGGCTGAAGCAGGTTAGTGATACTGGTGCTATTGAGAAGATGGTGGATGAGGTTATTGCTGCCAATCCAGGCCAAGCACAAGAGTTTGCTGAAGGTAAAGATAAGTTGCTGGGCTTTTTTGTCGGCCAGGTTATGAAAGCCAGCCAAGGTAAAGCCAATCCGGGTATAGTTAACGAGTTGCTGTGTAAAAAATTGCGCGGCTAGGCAGCATAGTGTTGTTGGTAAAATAGGGGCTGTCTCCACATGGGGGCGGCCCCTATTTTACGGGCTAATAAACTGTGTCAGCCCCGACGTTGTGAATGATTAGTTAAGGAGAAGGTATGGCTATTAAGCCGATTATATATCGTGATGGTGTCCTGAGTATGATCGATCAGCGTTTGTTGCCCGCTCAAGAAGTCTGGCTTGATTATCGCGACTATCAGGGGATTGCGCAAGCTATCAAAACCATGGTAGTGCGCGGAGCTCCAGCTATCGGTGTAGCTGCTGCTTTCGGCGCAGCCTTTGCTGCTGCGGCTATTGAAGCACCAGATTTCACCAGTTTTGCCAACCAGCTTTCTTCTTGCTGCGCAGTGTTGGCAGCTACGCGACCTACCGCGGTAAATCTGTTTTGGGCGTTAGACCGGATGCAACGCGTGGCGCGTGAGCAGCACACGCTACCGTTGGCGCAACTACAGCAACGACTCCTACTTGAAGCCCAGCAAATTGCCGCCGAAGACGAAGAGATCAATAAAACAATGGGCCAGCATGGGCAGCAGTTGTTGCCTCAGCAGGGGCGAATCCTGACCCATTGTAACGCTGGGGCGTTGGCCACTGCTGGTTATGGAACCGCTCTCGGTGTAATTCGTGCGGCATGTGAAGCGGGCAAAAAAATTGAAGTATATGCTGATGAGACCCGACCCTTTTTGCAGGGGGCTCGTCTGACAGCGTGGGAACTGCTGCAGGATAATATTCCGGTAACGCTGATCTGCGACAATATGGCCGGCTATCTGATGCAGCAGGGCAAAATAGATGCAGTTATTGTCGGAGCTGATCGTATTACGGCAAATGGTGACGTAGCCAATAAAATCGGCACTTATAGCGTGGCGGTGTTGGCGCGTGAGCATTGCCTCCCTTTCTATGTAGCGGCTCCGTTATCCACTATCGATTTAACTATGAGTGATGGTAGCAAGATTCCTATTGAGCAGCGCGATCGGCGCGAAGTTACTCACTGTGGTGACATACAATTAGCCCCAGATGGTGTAGCTGTGTATAACCCCGCCTTTGATGTAACTCCCGCGCGCTTAGTTAGTGCTATTATTACCGAACAAGGTGTTGCCCATGGTGACAATGGTGATTATGGTGCTCAGCTTCAGGCGTTAGTGGCGAAAGGCAATTGAGATGAGTGGTGTGGCAGAAATTCTGGCGCCGTTTCTGGAGTGTATTGATCCAGAACAGAAAAAAAACTTTGAGCAAGCCGTTGCCCAACTTGGTTTTAACGAGGCGGAGAAAACTGTCACCAACTTATGTCTGCTAAATCAGATTATTCCGGATCGGCAATTACTATTATCTGTTGCCCAGGCAGCACTAGAGTGCGCCGATCCAGCTATGGCACTGAACAATCTGGAGCGTTGCTGTGACAACCTGGAAATCGGCAGTATAATCGCTTGTCTGCAACATCCCGATTACCGGCGTCAGTTGTTGTTGATTCTTGGCGCATCATCTTTTCTCAGCTCTATTCTGTGTCGCAGTGATGATTATCTGGTCAATCTGTTCCTTAACGCTGAGGTAGCGCGATCCAAGGACACTGCTATCATGCGGGCAGAATTAGAACTGTGGTTGAAGCCGCACAGTAGTTTCGATGAGCTTCAGAGTTGCCTGCGCCGCTATAAACAACGTGAAATTTTACGTATCAGCGCGCGCGATCTCAGCGGGGTGGACGATCTTGTCGCAGTTACGGCAGAACTTTCCAGTCTGGCGGCGGCTACATTGCAAATTGCCTGTATCCATTGCCAGCGCCAGCTGCAGTTGGAGTATGGTCAGCCATTGCAGGAGGATGAAACACCCGAGGCAGAGGACGGACAGCCGCAGCAGGAAGCCACCTTTACTGTTCTTGGTATGGGTAAGTTTGGTGGCTGGGAGCTCAATTTTTCTTCCGATATTGATCTTATATATTTTTATTCATCCACCAAGGGGAGTACTACCGGGGTATTGGATGGTGCCGGTCGGGTAAAGAATAAACTGAAACTGCACCAGTATTTTATCAAGCTGGCAGAGTGGTTAACTCGGGCAATCGGTCAGGTTACTGCCGATGGTTTTGTCTTTCGTGTTGATCTGGATCTGCGCCCTGAAGGGCGCAGTGGTGAGCTGGCTTGTTCTCTTGCAGCAGCGGAAACTTACTATGAGAGCTGGGGTCAGAACTGGGAGCGCTCGGCGATGATGAAGGCGCGTCCTGTTGCCGGTGATATCCACCTAGGTGAGCAGATATTGCAGTCGTTACAGCCGTTTATCTATCGCCGCTATCTTGATTACGGCATGATCGATGACCTGAAGCAGATGAAACAGAAAATCGATAGCCAACAGATGCAGCATAATGGCTATGAGAATAACTTGAAATTAGGCAAGGGTGGTATTCGTGAAATAGAGTTTTTCACTCAGGCACTTCAGCTGATTAATGCCGGTAAAAATCCGAAGATGCGTGAACGGAGTACTCTTAATGCCTTAAGATTACTTCATGCGGAAGGTTATCTCCCCGGCGACGAAGCCTTGGCTCTGCGCCATGCCTATATCTTTTTGCGTACCGTAGAGCACCGTATCCAAGTTGTTCAGGAGCGACAAACCCACAACCTGCCGACCTCAGAAGTCGAAATGTCCACCTTGTCCCGGCGCTGCGGTTTTAGCTATTTGGCGGCGTTCAAAGATGAGTTGCAGCGCCAGCGTCAGGCGGTAACGACAATCTACCGTGGTCTGTTTTATGCCGGCGAGGATGAGGCAATTGATGAAATAAAACCGGCAATTCGCTTTTTGCTCGATAAGGAGAGTGACAGCGATCTGGCCAAGGACATATTGGAAGAGAACGGCTTCAGCGATCCTGATGCTGCCTATGAGGCCATTAGCCGTTTTCGCGATGGTCATATCGGCTCGCATATGACGGCGCGGGTTCGGCGTTATTATGGACGTGCGTTGCCACCGTTTTTGCAGGAGGTGGTAGAATCTCCAGATCCAGATATGGCGCTAAATAATTTGGAGGAGTTTTTGCTGCGTGTACGCGGTCAGGGTACTTTTTATGCCTTGCTGGCAGAAAATAATCGCATTATTCACCTGTTAATAACTTTGTTCAGTACCAGTAAGTTTTTGTCGCGGATATTTATCCAGCGCCCAGAGCTTCTCGATACACTGGTGTCCAGTTACTATGTCGTGGGAGAAAAAACTCAGGATGAGATGCATGCCGATCTGGCTAAGCAGATGGAGCAAGCGCGTGATTATGAAGAAAAGCTGGATATTATCCGCAGCTTTCGTAACGAAGAGTTTTTACGCATAGCGCTTAACGATTTGCGTGGCGATGTTTTGCAGGGTTGCAGCCTGGAACAATTAAGTTATCTGGCCTTAGCCTGTTTGCGCGAAGCAGTTAATATTGCCAGTGTCGAGCTTATTCCACGTTTTGGGTTGCCGTTTTGTCAAACTAAGGTACACCAGCTGCAGCAGGCGGAGCTGGCTATTCTGGGCCTGGGCAAACTCGGTGGTATGGAGCTTAATTATCATTCCGATCTTGATATTATTTTTATTTATAGTTGCAGTGGTGAGAACAGACCCGTAGCTGGTACTGACTTGGCACGTTTCAAACAGCTCAGCAATCAGGAATATTTTTCCCGCTTGGCGCAGCGCATTATATCTGTTCTGACTATCGCGACGCGCGAGGGACGGGTGTATGAGATTGATACCCGATTACGCCCATCAGGCAATCAGGGACCGTTGGTAACCAGCGTGAGCGCTTATGAAGAATACCATCAATCATCGGCGCAACTATGGGAACGTCAGGCTCTGACCAAAGCAAGAGTGGTAGTCGGTAGCCCGGCAATAACCAACCAGATAAATCAGATAAACCAGCGGGTAACGTGGGAAAAACCATTGCCAATGGAGTTGCAGGGTGAAATATATCGCTTGCGTGGACGGATGGAAAAGGAGATTGCTCGGGAGGATGCCGACAAGCTGAATATAAAAACTGGTCGTGGCGGTATGGTAGATGTCGAGTTTTTGGTGCAATATTTACAATTGCGCTACGGTGCTACAGTAGAGAAAATACGCCTGAGCAATACTTTAGCAGCGTTGCAGGCAATTAAAGATAACGGTTTATTGCCGCCAGCCGAAGCGAATGCTCTCAGCGCAGGGTACAAGTTCTTGCGCCGTTTGGAGAATAAATTACGTTTAGTACATGATCAATCGTTTAATAACGTTGCGACCGATAAACGTACCTTGCGCAAGCTGGCGCGCCGCTTGGGTTACGTTGGTAAGACCTCCTTGCCAGAAGAGCAGCTTGCTGCTGATTACAAACGTATTACCGAAAATATTCGTCAATTATTTGATCACTATCTGGCGCCATAAAGTTGTCTAGGATCGCTACAATGTAGTAGTTGACTGCCCTGAGCGTGGGTCATCAAAGGCAAGTACGCTTGTGGCTATTTTTAATCAAATTTGACATTGCCTGAGCAGATGTGTTTAGTTATCACCAGTTTCCACTGTTTTTGCGGATAATAACTGCAATTAAAATCACGTTGCGCCAGGGATGAAGCAACAATAAATATTGATAGACCCCATCTAATTATGTATTACCAATCCGGTGTAGTTGTACCCATAAATTATACCAACCATGAATTATGGTTATATCTCTGACCCTGCATTTATTACATATCAGATAAACAATCACATATTGGTTGTTGTTTGGTTTGTGACCCAATAGCTATGCCAACCAAAGGGCAATACGCTGTTATCTTATCTTTGATCTGTTATCCCGTATTTGCATATAATGCATACAACAATAGTTAAAACTACAAAGGAGTCCTGCTATATGGACACTAGTTTAGAAATTACTCAACCTAAGATGCAGGTTAGAAACTTGTATAAGGTTTTTGGTTCTGCCCCAGATGCTGCAATTGAGATGTTGAAACGCGGCGTCAGTAAAGATGAAATTCTTGAAAAAACTAAACAAAGTGTTGGGTTAGCCGATGTGAGTTTTGATGTCTATGATGGTGAAATACTTGTTATCATGGGTCTTTCTGGTAGTGGCAAATCTACACTGGTTCGTTGTTTGAATCGTCTTATTGAACCCAGCAAGGGGAGTATTATTATTGATGATTGCGAGATTACTCAACTTAATACTGAAGGGTTACGCAATTTACGCCGCAAAAAATTTGGCATGATATTTCAACATTTTGCTCTGTTCCCCCATAGAACCGTACAACAAAATGCTGAGTTTGGTTTAGAAGTTCAGGGAGAAGATAAAGAAACACGTGTTGAGAAGGCACGAGAAGCTCTAAAACAGGTTGGTTTAGAAGGTTGGGAGGATAGTTATCCTAGTCAACTTTCTGGCGGAATGCAGCAGCGTGTTGGTTTGGCTCGGGGGCTAGCAGTTAATCCAGATATACTTTTGATGGATGAAGCGTTCAGCGCCCTTGACCCGCTAATCAGGCGCGATATGCAGCATGAACTAGTAGAGCTACAGGATCGCTTTAAAAAGACTATTATTTTTATTACCCACGATTTAGATGAAGCGCTGGAGATCGGCGACCGCATAATTCTGATGAAAGATGGGCGGATAGTTCAAATAGGAACCCCCGAAGAGATACTTACTCAACCAGCAAACGATTATGTTGCCCGTTTTATCGAAAATGTAGATATGACTAAGGTCCTCACGGCAAGCTCAGTAATGACGCGTTCTAAAACTGTTGCCTATCCCAAGGATGGGCTGCGTACCATGTTGCACAAAATGCGTGACGCTGGTATCAGTTCTATCTTTGTGGTGAATCGTGACAAAACCTTGCTCGGGATAGTGATGGCCCAGGATTGTAATGATGCCCTAAAATCAGGTTCCAAAACAATTGAAGATATATTGATCCGTAATATTCCTACTACTGGTCTTGATGAGCCGGTTACTAATCTTATCGCCATTATGGCTGAAGCTAATTTGCCATTGCCGGTTGTTAGTGAAACGGGGAAATTGCATGGTGTAATTGTCCGCGGCTCGTTGCTTGCTGGCATTGCTGAGGGTGGTCTTGCCCCGCTTGAACCATTGGATAGCCCAAGCGTAGAGGTGGTCTCATGAATATACCAAAATTTCCGCTAGCTCGATATATAGATAACATCCTCGATTATTTAACAGACCATCTTGCTTGGTTTACTAAGGGTGCCAGTGAGATTATGAGCACCGCAATGGAATATGCCGTTGATGCTTTACTCGCTGTTCCGAGTTGGTTGTTTATTCTTGTCGTTGCGGCAATTGCCTACAAGGTTGTTGGTAAAAGGATGGCCTTGGGAACCATGCTGGGGTTGTTTTTTTTGGAAAACTTACACCTGTGGGAACCTACCATGGAGACCTTGGTGCTAGTTTTAATTGCTACCGTAGTGGCTGTGGTTATTGGCATTCCCTTGGGTATTCTGGCGGCAATATTTGATGGTGCTCATCGAGTTATCATGCCGTTATTAGATTTTATGCAAACCATGCCAGCTTTTGTGTATCTCATACCCGCAATTCCTTTTTTTGGTTTAGGTCCGGTTGCCGCAATTTTTTCTACGGTGATTTTCGCTATGCCACCAGCGATCCGCCTTACTAGCTTGGGGATACGTCAGGTGCCAGCAGATCTGGTTGAGGCGGCGGATTCTTATGGCTGTGATAGGCGGCAAAAGCTGTTGAAATTACAGCTTCCATTAGCTATGCCAACAATTATGGCTGGAGTTAATCAGACAATAATGTTGGCTTTATCTATGGTGGTTATTGCTGCGATGATCGGTGCCGGTGGTTTGGGTGGTGAAGTGTGGAAAGCGATTCAAAGGCTCCACCCAGGTAAAGGGTTTGAAGCCGGGATCGGTATTGTGATCATTGCTATGATTCTAGACCGTTTTACCAGTAAATTTGGGCACAGTAAAACTAACGATTAGTTTCATGTGCCTAATGTCCATATATGAGCATACCCTCGGGGATGGTTGTCAGCTTGTAAGAAGTTTATTGCCCATTTAGGGTTAGTACATGTGGTACGTAGTTTTTTTTTATTATTTGGAGGAATGACGTGAAGAGACATGCAGGAAGTATTGTTTCAGGTTTTTGTTTACTTGCAGTTCTGCTGGTTGGAGTTTATGTGCAACCGGCTGTTGCCAGCAAGGGTAAAGTAAAACTGGTTTATGTTGAATGGTCGTGTGCAACGGCATCTGCCAACGTAATGAAGGCAGTGTTGGAGGAAAAACTTGGCTACGATGTGAAATTGATTCCAGTTGCTGCCGCTGCGATGTGGCAGGCAGTAGCTACAGGGTCTGCTGATGGTTTTACTACGGCATGGTTGCCAACAACCCACGCTGACTATTTAAAAGGTGTTGCAGGTAAAGTTGAGGACTTAGGACCAAATCTTGAGGGTACGCGTATCGGCTTAGTTGTCCCAGCTTACGTGACTATTGACACCATTGGTCAGATGAATGATGTCAAAGAGAAATTTAAAAGTCGCATTGTCGGTATCGATCCTGGGGCTGGCATAATGATGAAAACAGAGAAAGTTATTGATGATTACAAGCTTAAGCGCTTTCGTTTAATCGAAGGTTCTGGTGCTACCATGACAGCAGCTTTGAAAGATGCCATTCGCAATAAAGAGTGGATTGCTGTTACTGGTTGGACTCCGCACTGGATGTTTGGGCGCTGGGATTTGAAATACTTAGCTGATCCTCAAAATGTTTATGGTGGTGCTGAGAGCATCAATACCATCGTGCGCAACGGTTTAAAAGCTGAGATGCCTGAAGTTTATGCTGTTTTAGATAACTTTCACTGGAGTCCGGCACAATTGCAACAGGTTATGGTTATGAACCAACAGGAAGATAGCGATCCCTACGATAATGCTGTGCGTTGGGTCAATGAAAATCCTGAAAGCGTAAATGCCTGGTTGGCGAAATAGATCTGCCACGTTTCTGCAACATTAAAGGCGCAAATGTAATTAAATTAGAACAAGGGAGAACGGTTTTGTTAAAGAATATTTGGTTTATTATTTTAATACCAGTGTTGCTGGTAGCTTTGGTCAGCAGTGGGGCACTTGCTGGTGATGATGAAATTTTAAGTGAATTGCAAATGCTGAAACAGCGCATGGCTGTGCTCGAACAAAAGCTTATTGAGCGCGATGCTGTGCCACAGCAAACAGGCGAAGTAGCTGTCACTGAGCAGGATACGGCTACTATACGTCAAGTTGTTGAGGAGGTTGTTGCCGCTAATAAGCCGAACTTTAAAATTGGCGGTGCCCTGCGCGTGAACTATGGTATCCAAGACTGGAGTGAGACTAGTCAGGATAAGGGGGGCGATTTTACCTTTGACACTTTCCGCTTTAATATTGATGGTTCAATTGGTGATATGATTTTATCAGCAGAATATCGCTTTTATCCTGAATATGACTTCAATACCATTCATCACGGTTATATTGGCTACAATTTTACCGATGATCTACAGGGGCAAATTGGTGTTCAGCAGGTACCTTTCGGTCTGCAACCTTACGCTTCACACAACTTCTGGTTTAGTGGTGCGTATTATGTGGGTCTAGAAGATGATTACGACATGGGGGTTAAACTGCTCTATACGCCCGGACCACTCTCAATTACTGCAGCGTTTTATAAAAATGGCGAGCTCGGAAAGGCCAGCGATGCAGATCGTTATTCTGTAGATGTTATCGGTTCTGGTGCGGATGATGATGCCGGGAATGAAGAGACAAATCAGGGGAATCTACGTGTTGCCTACCTATTTGATCACAGCGACACAGCTAAAACTGAAATAGGTGCTTCAGCAGAGTATGGTGGTATTTACAATAACCACACTGGTAACATGGGAGACCATTGGGCCGGTGCCGTCCATCTCAACGGTAACTATGGACCATTTAACCTACAGTTAGAGTATGTCCGCTATCAGTATAACGTCGAAAATCCAGTTTCGATTAAAGGCTTAGATGCCAATGATAAGGAAATAGATGTACTTACTGACAATGATATTATCACTCTCGGAGGCTATTCCTATACTTGGGGAGCACCGGCAGATGCAGATATCGCTATCTTTAATCTGTCTTACTCGTTGCCAGTCAGTTGGGGTCCAGTTAATAACCTTACTTTTTATTCTGACAACACCCTTATCACCCCTGATGAAAATCAATTCGATGATGTCTGGCAAAATGTTGTTGGGATGATGGTCTCATCTGGACCAGTTTATACCTATTTTGATATCATATCCGGCGAGAATATGACTTTCTCCGGTGGCGATATGACCGCTCCTGATAATGAGCGTACCACCCGCTTTAATGTAAATTTTGGTTACTATTTCTAAGTTAAATAAAGCGACCCTGTCTAGTTCTTAAACGGGCTAGATGGGGTCATTTAGAATTCTTTCAAGTTTTTATCCAGCAGGTGGCGTCCTTGCACATTGCCCATTGCGCTGAGCAGACTTTTTTTAAGCAGTGGATTTTCCAAACTTAGTTCAGCAATCAGTTGCTTTATGCGCACTCGCTTTTGGTCGCGGCGTTTTAGTGCCGGACAACTGCAATCAATCTGTTTTATCCCCTTCAAGTTAATCCAGTTTTCAATCAATGCTTCTTCTACATAAACTAACGGACGAATTATTGTATGCATACCGTTGTCAGCCTCAAGTTTCGGGCTCATTGCGGCGATGCTGCCTGAATAAAATTGATTGAGAAGCAATGTTTCAATGTGGTCATCTAGATGGTGACCAAGTGCCACCTTGTTGCAGCCTAATTGGGTGGCGCAGTTATATAGCGCACCCCGACGCAGGCGGGCGCAAAAGGCACAATCAGATGAACCGTTGCGCAGGTGGGTGTTGATGATTTCGTTAGCTTTAGTCTTTTCTATATGCAGCTCGTAGCCTAATTGTTGTGCTTGTATGGCGATGCTGGTGCTGTCAAAGCCGCTGAACCCTGAATCTATGGTCACCGGTACCAACTCGTAATGGATAGGTGCACGGCGGCACAGTTCGGTCATTACGTACAGCATGGTCCAAGAATCTTTGCCGCCAGAAATGGCTACTAGGATGCGATCATTATCTTCCACCAGGTTAAAGTCACCAATAGCTTGCCCAGTCAGACGTTTAATACGTTTAAAAAGCCGTTGTTGTGTCATGTTAATTTTTCCTGCGCGGAAATTTAATTTTTTTGACTCAGATCACATTGAGGCAATGTAGGTTTTCATTACAATTATAAAAGGGGGCCGGTCAAATGACCAGCCCCCTTATTTGTTCTACTATCTTGTTACTGTCTTACTTAGGATTGCCAGAGCTATATGTGGTTGGCTTCGACTTTTTATCTAGGCTGATAGTCTCTTCCCATTCTTTCCACAGAACTGCGCCATCCATGGTGCCAAAAGGCTTGTACCACAGTTCTACAGTTACATCCATTTCTCGCTCTTCAGCAATTTGTCTACCATCAGGACCATCCATTACCGGATAGAAGATGTCGAAACGTTCTTCAACTTCTTTGCCTGGTGGTAAACCGGTGTCCTCAACGATAGAACTCTTCTCGTAGGGACCACGACCCATGTTGTTGCCACGTGCCATCAGCTTAGGCGTTGGCATGAATATTCTTTGTTCTTCGAATAACTCGTCATCTTCTTCAGTTTCAGCTGTTACCGACAGAACCAGTCGGTTAGGAGTCGGTCAGCCATCAGGTATTGAGTGACCAGCACGGTTAATCATTTTAACTTTTACTACAGCTTTAGGCTTCAATGTGCTGCCGTCAAGCCATTGTGAAACATAGCTTTCAACTTCGAAGTCAAGAGCCATTTTTATCATGGAGGGGTCACTGTAGCTCAGGATCTTGTGTCCTAGACCACTCTTGTCCATGTGACACTCCTGGCAACTCTCTTGACCGCCTTCAGCGCGGTAAGCCCACATGTAGCTGCCGTAAGCGGTAGCACACTGTGTTGGATTCTCTAACTCAAGGTTGGGGCCCATGCCGTGGCATTGACCACAGAAAATAGACTCATCCATAATGAGGCTGCGCTTCATTATAGGGAAGGCTTCATCTTCATGCTCGCTGTCATTCAAGCCATATACTACATCGTGTTGTGGATAACCATCAGTCCACTTGTGGGTGATTGCCATGCGGTTATGACATACTAGACAGTTGATGTTGAGACTGGTTAAAGTTTTTTGATGTTTGTCGCGGATTGCAACCGCTTTTTTGTTGCTGGGATCCTTCAGGGCTTTCTTGGCATTGTCATACCAATCTAGCAGGATGTCGGCAAGCTCAACAGCAACTGCGTCTTCTGCGTCAGCCAATTGTGGCAGGTGACACTTCATGCAGCCCATCCAGTGTTCAATTTTGATATCTTTGGTAGTTTTGACGCCGGAGTATTCCCAGGCCATAAAGCCATTTTTCATTGCTGTGATCATGGTTGCTGCAGCACGCCCAGTGCCGTAGATAGAACGGGCATGCGGAGAAGCTGCCCAGTCGTCGTGAGTGTCTTCGTGACAATCGATGCAACCGGTTGAATCGTACATGTCGATCAGTGCTTGGACTGTTTTAGCTTTACCTTTAGTTCCGACAATTGTTCCGTCACGACCTACACCAGCGCCAATAGCAAAAGCCATCGAAGCGCTAATCAGTAAAACCAGAGCAGACAGACCGATAATTTTAATTTGTTTCATCGTCATATCCTATTGCTTAGGTGGAAAAAGAAGCCCCATGCTTGCGCTCGGGGCTCCTAATATCTCTATGCGACTACAAAAACATTAATTAGCAGCCGGTCAGAGCAGAAGCGCCAGATTTAGGAGCTTTGGCTTTCTTGATTTTCATGCTTAGGTTGTCGCCAACGCTGATTTTTTTAGCATCTTTTTTACTTACTTGTACAGTAACGCTATTGTCTTTAACCGCGGTTACTTCGCCTTTGTAAGATTTAGCCAGGGCAGCACTGCTGATACCGCCGATGAATGCTACTGCAGCAATAAGTACGATCAGTTTCTTTGCCATTGTGTTTCTCCTTGTGGTGTTAATTGAGTTGGGAAAATGTGAGTATTACTATGACTTTTGTCATCTGTGCGCATAGCGCACAGATGATAAAAAGAATAACCTTTCTAAATACTATACCTGATAAAATTTATTTGTCTATTAGAACATTACATCCATGGTCATATATGCTTGATCCATCGAATCGATTGGTGCCCAGAATTGAGCATTCAAAGGATCGTCAAGCTCATCTATGTCAGCAGAAGCACCTAACCAGTTGCCGCTGCCAGTGTAGTCGTACTCGTAATGCTGGTAACCAACGCGCATGAACACTTTACTATCCTTGCCCAGCAGCTCGCCAACAGGCAGGTCGTAGATGGCGTAGATTTCGCCAACTTGACCACGGGTGGCAAGTTTGCCTTGAGTCATGTCATCATGAGCTGGAGCCATTGAGATCCAGTTTTTGGTGCCATAGTTGTACTCTAAGCCAACTTTCAGGCCAAGGTCGTCTAGATCGTAACGTAGACCAGCGTAGATGCTGTAACCATCTTTTGAGTCTAAGTCATCGCCCCAAGAAACTAGCAATGAAGAACCCATTTCGTCATAACCTTGAGGATCGGTACGGCTCCAGCCACCAGCTACGAAGTAGTTTAGATCAGCCACTTTGTCCATGTACACTGCCGTGGTGTGGTAGATGTTGCCTAGGTTTTCTCGGTCCAGGGTTCCGTTGCTGTTTGCGCCGGTAGGATCCGTCGCTAACTCAAGAGGGTTAGGAAAAGTTACACCATCAGGCACGTTGACGATGTTGGCAGCGAGGAAAGATTGGATGTTGGCAAAACGGTCGCCTTTGTTGATTATGTCCCAGCTGAAACCACCGAAATCCATGTCGTCGAGATTGTTGCCATCCTCAAGTGGACCAGCCTCAAAACCGCGGCCGTAGCAGAAGCGAATTTTGCTGTAGCCCATGAAGTCAAATGGGTTGTCGAAGACCATGCCCAGTGAAGCACCGTCAAAAGCATAGTTCATGAAGCTGATAGGGGTAGCCATGCGCTTGCCAGTACCTAAGCGGATGTGGGATGGAGGACCATCAGTAGTGGGGCGACGACCAACTGAGAACCAGATTGGCAGGTCGGCGATGTTGGTGTAGTTGATGTAAGCGCGGTCAACACGCAGTACGCTATCTGAAGGTTGGCGGGTGGTTTGTCCATCCATTTCGGAGAAGCTGTTGATGTAGTACGGACCATTACTGGTTGGGTTGCTTTGATTGCCCCACGATTTGTACATAGCCATACGGCCGTCGAAAGTGAGTTTTTCAGCCACTTTGAACTTCATCCCTAAACGGAAACGGTTGGTGTACAGGACGTCGTTCTTGTAGTTGTTATTATCTTCCATACTGCTGTAGTCAAATGGGTTTCCGGTGAGCATCCAATTGAGCATTTCACCAGTTGACATGTTGTTGCTTGCGGCCCCTTGTTTGAAACCTGCAACTGCATTTTGAATGTCAGTTACCGTGTAGCCGGTTGAGAGCATGCCGGCATTGACCATTGCCCCTGCAACAGTGCCTGGACTCCAGTAAGCTGGGGTGTCGGTGTCGCTGTAATCCATACGGAAACGGTAGTCGCCGGAGAATTCAAAACGACCACGGTCGTCCCAGATTTCAGATTTGTTTTCCATCAGTTCAACTGAGTCGGCATTGTCGTCGCTGAGCTCTTGAACCTGTGCAACTTGTTCTTGCAACGTTTGCAGTTGTTGGGTAAGCATTTGGATCTGTTGGGCGAGGTCTGCGGTGCTTGGTGCTGCAAGTGCATATGCCGGCACGAGTATCATAGCAGCCAGGATTAGACCTAGTGTTCTTTTCACCATAGTGTTGCCTCCTTGTGGTGCGTTTAATGCGGGGGAGCTCCCCTTAGTAGGTGTTTGTTCGCAGCAGACCATCTGCTACGTGGTCGATAAAGTGACAGATATTGACCTTTCAATAATGCCTTTTATAATCGAACAATTGAATGTTCTAGATATACACATATCACAATGTGTGCCAGTTTTTGTAATTGTCCGTTTTTGCACTTATAATGCGGTATGATGCTTTGTAGGCGTAATTTTGCGGGTTATATTGCTGGCGAAATAGCGTGGGTTATTACGTAAAATAACTGGGTTTGTGACGTGATGGTTGATGTGCATTTGTACCGAACATGGTCGTGTGAATTGCGTAGGGGCAATTCATTGATTTGCCCCTACGTTATTAAGGAAATTAATGGTTAGACTACCTGTTCCATGGTCCAGATACCACAGGGACAGATGCCGCTGCAAATGCCACAGCCGATGCAGAAGTGGTCATCTGATATGTACTTAAAGCTGCCGTCAGCCTTTTCTTCGCGGCGAATGGCTGTTTCGGGGCAGGCCTCTAGGCACATGGAGCAATCACGGCAGCTGCCACACGAGAGACAGCGCCCGGTCTCTTGGTGTCCGTCGGTTATTTGCAAACGTCCACGATTCTTGGGGCGGAATAGCTCTTTACTCAGATGTTGCTGGGGTATCGCCTCAAGTTTCTTGCGCTCGATGATTTCCAGACCGTTGAGCAGGTTGTCGCAATAGTCTGCTGCTTCGTGACCATGACCGATAGCGTGGGTCAAAAGACCGGGACTGGTGGTGTCGCCGATAGCAAAGACATTGTCGATTATTGAGTTTCCGGCTTGTACTTGCCAGCAACCGTTTACGTTCATCATGCCGCGATCGGTAAGCCAGGTGCTGGGTACGTAAGATAGATCAGGGCGTTCACCGATGGAGATAATAACCATGTCGGCTGCGATTAGTTCACCGTCTTTAGCGTGTAACCCTTTATCGCTTATGTGGTCGGTATACACCGGCCAACGCACGCTGCCACCCAGTGCTTCAACTTGGTCGATCTCTTTTTTGTATGCTGCCGGACGTTGCATGTCGATAGCGGTAACTTTTTTGGCGCCCATGGCATAGGCGCCCAGGGCGACATCCATGCCAGCGTTGCCAGCACCGATCACGACAACTCGTTCGCCAACTGCTGGCTTTTTCCCGGCGTTGATCTGCTTCAAAAAGTCCAGACCTTTTACTAGTCGTTCATGACCGGGAAAGGGGATGACTACCGGATTGTGCGCACCGCTGGCAACTATTATTGCCTCATATTCCTGCTGCAACTGGCTGAATAGTTCTGCATCAATTTTGGTGTTGGTTCTTGCCGTGATGCCGCTGTCGAGCAGGCGCTGAATTTCACCGTCCAGAATTTCAGCGGGCAGGCGCTCAGTCGGGATGGCCTGATATAGTTTGCCGCCGAGGTGGCTATCCGCCTCAAAAACTGTAACCGCGTGCCCTTTAAGGCGTAGCTGCCAAGCTGCCGACAGACCTCCAGGCCCGCCGCCGATTACCGCTACTTTTTTTCCAGTATCAGCAGCACATTCCGGACCGGTGGCACCGATGGTCATAGCGCCTAGCTGCTTCATGGATACCGCAGTGTCGAGGAAACGGCGGCTGCAGGCGTCCATGCACAGATTGGGGCAAACCATGCCGCACACGCTGGCTGGGAACGGTGAATATCTCAATACCAGTTCCATGGCCTCCTGATCGCGTCCCTCACGCAGTAATTTTAAGCGCTCTTGTGTGGGGATGAATGACGGACATGAAGACTGACACGGTGCCGCGTAACGTTTGTCCAGCCAGCGAGGAATTTTCAAGCGATCTTCACCGCTGTTTACCAAGCCGGCAACGTGATTGTAGTCGTCCTTGACGGTATCGCCAAAAATTCCGCCTTCGACCCACTTTCCCATGCGAAATTCGTGCATGGAGATGCGCCCTTTAGCGTTGCGCTCCTCGTAGGTTTTGGCGATAATCTTTTTCCACTGTTTCATGTCGCTCAGGGTGCTAAGCAGCTCTTGGCGCTGAATGCGCTCAAGAAACTCCGGTAGACCGGCAGCGAGGAAGTTGTGATCCGCTGCATCAAGATCTATCAGCCAGACATCTTCTGAAAGTCCGGTAACTGCTCCACGCACGTAGACAGTGCCACCAACCATGCCCGCACAGCTGCGATCCCCGAGGATGGAATCGACATGCTCACAGCCGATCCCGCAGACCACACCAATGCCACCGCCGGTAAACTCAAAGGAGAACGAGCCGGTTTTTTTCAATACCCATAGCTCCGGTGCCTCAAAGGCGGGGTCGTGCTTCATCAGGGAACCACTGCGGGTGCCAACTTGACCAGCAACGTATATTTTCCCGCTCGCTGCGCAGTGGGCGGTGGTGTCGCCACTGTCGCCTAGAATAGTCAGGGTAGAACCAGCGTTTAGCCATCCGGCATCAGCTGGAGTAGAACCTTCAACGGTGATGTCGGTTCCTTGCATGCCGAAGGATCCGACCCGCTGACCTGGGTTTTTTACCCGAAACTTTAATGGCGTACCGTCGGCTGTCCATAGTGGACCGCCAATATTATGATGGCCGGAAGACAACACCTCAAATTCGGTTTCACCATTTTCGAGAGCAGCATAAATCTGTTGCAGTAATACTTGGGTGGATATGCGCCGCTGGTTAGCATCAAATCCGTTAATTAAAGTAGCCATTTATTGTCTCCTTAACACACGTACTGAATTTTTAAGCGGTCGGCAACAGCCTTGTCCACAGACACCAGTGCATCAGAGCGACCAATTGGGAGCGTTGAGTTGCCTATTGGCGCCATCAGCTTTTTTAGCTCTTGATCCATTGCCAGGAAGTAATTGACAATGTTTTCCGCTACCCGCTCTGGATCTAGACGGTGAGCCAATGCTGGACTTTGTGAGGTGATGCCAGCCGGGCACAACCCCGTGTTGCAGGCATTACAGCGTCCCTGATCGTTGCCGACACAACCGGCCATTTGCAAAATAAGTTTGCCGGTGGATACGCCGCTTGCCCCGAGGCACATCATTTTAAAGGCGTCTGCTGCCAGATCGCCGGTTTTGCCGAGACCGCCAGCTGCCCATAGGGGTATTTGTCCTTGGCGTCCTTGAGAAACGGCGGCGAGGTAGCAGTCGCGCAATTTACTGACGATGGGGTGCCCGGTGTGGTCCAGTGATACTTCATGGGCGGCGGCGGTGCCACCGTCGATGCCGTCGAGGAAGAAGCCGCCGACGATATTGTATGGATCACGTACAAGGTTGTTAAAAACCGACACGCTGGTCGATGATGCCGCCACTTTGATAGCTACGGGCACGCGGAATTTGAACGCGGCGTTGAAGGAGAGGAACATTTTTTGAACGCTCTCCTCAATTGAGTATAGCCCCTGATGGTTGGGCGGGCTGAGCAGGTCTGTTTTGGGTACACCGCGAATAGCCATGATGTGCTCGGCTACTTTTTGTGCTTGCAGCAGACCGCCGTCGCCAGGCTTTGCTCCCTGACCAA
>Ga0307991_1000618_pt1 | contig 25428 bp, 20 predicted proteins | sample EllFjometagen131_FD_203146 | JGI IMG/M metagenome (GOLD analysis project Ga0307991, IMG submission 203146) | Marine microbial communities from Ellis Fjord, Antarctic Ocean - #131 | ecosystem: Environmental > Aquatic > Marine > Unclassified | place: Southern Ocean | collected 2014-10-08 | reverse complement strand
GCTCTGCCTTTAAATCTATATTTCTTTGATATTCAAAATTTGTAGAATAAAATGTATTAACATATTCATCAAACCATATCTTTAACAACAATACCGTTTCTTCATCAATCATATCAATATTTTTATTATTATTATTTTCTAAAATCAATTAAAAATTACTATTTTCCGACTAAAATTTATTTTCAGTTCACAAGATACAAACAAATTTATTAAATCTTTCGATAAAAGAATTTCTTTTTGCATGTAATAATTTTGTTTTTTTAGATTTGGCTATTATTAATTCTTTTTTCATATCTTTATGAAAATTTAATTTTACAAAGATAATAAAAATGGTTCATTTTTATATCAACTTTAGGTATTAACAATCATCAATTAACCGGTAATGAAGTATTATAAATTTCTAATTGCTCTAATTAACCTAATCAAATCCCAAATACTAATAGTTTTCAAAATTTCATCCGTCTTAGGCGGATGAAATTTGAACTTATCAAAGCGATCTCACGAACACCTTTAAAAATAAATAATTTTGTGAGTAAACTTGAAATTAGGAAGAAAATAACAAGCAACTATGTTCGGCTACTGACGAATGCCTGTTCCAATTTCTGATAATGAGTTTTGTAATAAAAATATTTACCCCGTTGGATGATAATATCCAACGGGGTAAATAGCTAAAAATCAGCTAATTACAAAAACATAAACATATGAATAATTCTAATGTATTTTTTATACAATTGAACCATAAATCAATCCGCTGATTGTTGCCATTACAGAAACTAAAATTACATAAACAATAGTTTTTTGTGTTCCGATTACACTGCGGATAACAAGCATATTTGGTAATGATAAAGCCGGTCCTGCCAAAAGTAAAGCAAGAGCAGGTCCTTGTCCCATACCATTATTAAGCAAACCCTGAATTATCGGAATTTCGGTAAGAGTAGCGAAATACATAAAAGCTCCGAAAATGGATGCAAAGAAGTTTGAAAAAACTGAATTGCCTCCAACGAGAGATGAAATCCATTCACTTGGTATTATTCCTTCACCATAGGCAGTTCCGAGCAATAAGCCGGCTATTAATACTCCGGCAGCAAGCAAAGGCATAATTTGTTTTGTAAATCCCCATGTTTCTCTTAACCAATCTTGCGGTTCACCGGGTGTAATCATTGTAAGAATTGTTAATCCGACAACTGCAATTACAAATGGAATTAATGGATGTGCAGGAAAAATAAAGGCTGTTGCTATAACCGGAATTGCAGCAAGTATAACATATAAAGCTTTCATTTTCAGGATTTTTATCAAGGAATAAATAAACATTAATCCGAAAAATGCAGTTATATGCCATTTATGCGCATAAAGCCAAAACATAAATCCCTGGTTTGTCTCTGGTTTCCCCCAGTTAGCAAATACAAGAATCAAAACCAAAACAAAAAAATGATATGAAGTTTGCCATAACCGTCTTTCTTCCTTAACAACAGGAAAATCCATTTTTCCAGCACGTTCTTTTTCTTCTTTGCGATATATGAAAGACATAATTATGCCGATTATAACACTAAAAGCTACAGCACCAATAATTCGGGCAACACCGAGTTGAAATCCTAAAATTCGTGCAGTAAGAATAATTGCCAAAATATTGATTGCGGGACCTGAATATAAGAACGTTATAGCGGGACCTAACCCTGCTCCCCGCTTACGAATGCTTGAAAACAGAGGTAAAATTGTGCAACTGCAAACTGCCAAAATTGTTCCTGATAATGAAGCAATAAGGTATGCTTTCCATTTTTTTGCATTTGCACCGAAATATTTTATAACTGCACCCTGACTTACAAAAACTGCAATTACTCCTGCAATAAAAAATGCAGGGATAAGACAAAGTAATACATGTTCTTGTGCATACCATTTTGTAAGTTCAAATGCTTCTAACAGGGCATTACTAAATCTTTCTGTCTCAATTGGCATAAAATAGGCAAACAAGAAAAAGCCTAATATCCATGCAAATATTTTAAGTTCTTTTTTCCATTCCATTTTAATAAATTTAAAATTTGTTTATTTTTCGCAACATTTCACATTTGGTTTTAGAAGTTCCCGTATATTACCAAGTATATCATGCACCCAGCAGTCATCATTGCCTGCACTTTCTCTGATAGTAAGAGCAATGATATATGCTATCTCTTTAGGTGTTGCACCTGATTGAATTGCTCCGTTAAAATGTTTTTTTACACAAGGGGCAGAACGTCCTTTTATTGCAAGTGCCAGGCAAATAAATTGATAAGCTTTTTCATCAATCATTCGTTTGTCTTTATACATTTTATCAATGTTGTCAAACATTTCGGTAAATTCAGGAAAATTTTCTGTTAAAAATTTCATGATTATTTAATTTAAAGTTTATTATTTAAGAAGTTAGTTCGTAAATATACGAACAATTAAGTTAAAAAAATTTAATTTTTATTAATAATTTGTTTATTATCATCAGCTGAAAATTCCGGTTGTATTATGGTATGCTCAATATTGAATTGGGCTAATATTTGTTTAATTTTTTTTAGCACTGTTTCAAAATCGGTAATTTTGCTATCTTCCATTAAATCAACATGTGCTTCAAACATTATATCGTGTTCGTTAATTTGCCAAATATGAACATGATGAATATTTTTTATATTATTTATTTTTTTAATTTCAATTACAATTTTATAAACATTAATATTATCAGGTGTAAATTGCATTATTATTTGCAATGATGATTTAAAGATTCCCCAACTCATATAAATTAAATAAATTACTATTATTATTGAAAGCACGGAATCTACCCAATACCAATTCATAAATTTCATAGATAATCCGCCAATTAAAACGGCTACAGAAGTTAGCATATCAGTAAGTAAATGAAGAGATGCAGATTTGATATTCATATTATCTTTTGCATCTTTTTTGATAAGCAGCACACTTAAAGCATTTGCAACAATACTTGCTATTGAAAGATAGATAACCCAATTGGCAATAATCTTGGTTGGCTCCCAAAAACGCAAAATTGCTTGCTCTAAAATAAAAGATGCTAAAATGATTAATGTTACCGAGTTCAAAAAAGCAGCTATTATTTCGCTTCGTTTGTATCCGAAAGTTTGCTTTACAGTAGCTTTCCTACGAGTTAATCTGTTTGCAATATAGCTGATTATCAACGATAAAACATCACTGAAATTATGCAAAGCATCAGTAAGCAATGCCATACTGCCCGAAATAATCCCGCCTATAATTTCGGCAATTGTAATACTTACATTTAAAAATATTGTCCAAAATAAATTTTTGCCGCTTATATCGTGATGCTGATGTTTTTTATTGTTCATAAAATAATTTCTTTGATTATATTTTTAAAAAAAATAAATCATTATAAAATATAATCCTGCCAGAATAAAAATTATAGAAACAATCCTACGGAACCATATTTCAAATATTTTAACTTTATTATAAACTCCACCAACACCGCCAACTGTGTAAGCAATCAACCATGCAAAAATGATTACAGGCAATCCTGTCCCTAAAGCATAAATTAAAGGCAAATAAAGTCCTGATGCACTTGTAATTGTTATTGGTATTAACATGCCAAAATATAATACTCCACTGTAAGGACAAAAAGCAAGAGCAAAGACAATTCCGAGTAACAAAACGCCCCAAAAGCCGGATTGACTTTTTTGTTCCATTCTTTCTTTAAGTTTTCCAAATCCGGGAAAATTAATTTTTATGAAATCAAGCATAAATAAGCCGATTAATAGTAATATAGGACATAAAAGTTTTTCTCCCCATTGTTGAACAAATCCGGAAATTTTAAATTGACTTGCTCCAAAATAAAATATCAACCCTAATCCGGTATAAGTTATAGCTCTTCCGAGCGTGTAAATCAACCCGTTAGTAAATACCTTACGTTTGTTATTGATATCTTTACCGATAAATGCAATTGCTGTTATGTTTGTTGCCAATGGACATGGACTGATTGCAGTCATCAGTCCTAATATAAGTGCTGTTAATAAAGGTAATTGTGTAGTGCTGTCGAGCCAATTTTGAAGAAAATCCATTTTTTTAATTAGTTAATTGCTCAATTGTTGCTTTAATTTCTTTTTTTAATTTATCAGGTGTACGTGCATACATAAATGCTTTATTTGTTAAATTAACTGTTTTCGTTCCTGAAACAAACAATAAAGTTTGCCCTGCAACTTTATATTTTTCAGCTAATTCTTCACTTTTTCCTTGATCAAGATTTATTGATTGAAAAATAATTTGTTCGTTTTTTATTTTTTCCGGATACAATTCCTTAAGGATTTTTTTTGTTTCATTCTCTACAGCTATACAAGTTGCACATCTGCGTGTGTAATGAAAATAATAAACTTCAATCTTTTCTATTTTTGTCGTATTATCATCTGAAGTCAATTTATTATTGCTTTGAGTATTGTTGCAAGCAATTGTATTAAAAGCAAATAATAAGAATAATAAAAAATTTACTGTTTTTTTCATTTTTTTAAATTTTATTTGGTTAATAATTCTTTAATTTCTTTTGCTGACGGCACACGTCCTTTTATTACTACTTTTTTATCAATTACAAGTGCGGGAGTTGAAACCACACCATAATTCATAATTTGCATAATGTCTTCTACTTTTGAGATATTTGCTTCTATGCCTGTTTCGGCAACCACTTCTCTTGTGATTTTTTCAAGTGCTTTGCACTTTGGACATCCTGTTCCAAGAATTTTTATTTCCATTTTTTTAAGTTTTTTTAATTGTTAGTAATTCGCAAAACTACGAACAATATTTCTAATAAAAAAATTAAATCTGTAAAAAATTCTTAAAAAGTTTTTGGGCTAACTTCCAGTTCTCTATGTTAAGGCAATATTTTATTTTTGGTGGTTCAATCTCACCCTGAATTAATCCTGCATTTTTCAATTCTTTTAAATGTTGCGAAAGTGTTGATTTTGCAATTGGTAATACTTCTGATAAATCGCCACTATAACAACATGTCTGTTTTGATAATATTCCTAATATGTATATTCTGACAGGATGTCCCATTGCTTTTGCAAAACGTGCCGTAAGTTTTTGTTTTTCTGTAAAAGTATTTTTTGTTTTATCCATAATGTTTAGTTTTTCTGTTTGCAATAATACGAATAATAAACAATTTTAGTGATTCGCTATTTTTTTGTGGTCAGCAAAATAAATATACAAATATATATTTTCTTTTAATTTATATCCATAATAATATAATATTAAAATCCTAAAATCTCAGTTATTCTGAAATTATCATAAATTTGCATACATAAATAAAATATCTATGGCTTCGCCTAAGGCGGATAACATACGAACTTTAAATTTTAAACTAAAATGCTTTTAAATATCAATATTGTTACAGAATATCCTTTATGGTTTATTATCTTTTGCTTGATATTAGGATTTTTATATGCTTTTATCCTTTATCATAAAGATAAAAAAAATGATTTTCCCAAAATGCTTTTAAGAGTTATGTCTTTATTTCGTTTTTTTTCAATATTTATTATCTCTTTTTTATTGCTCTCTCCTTTATTAAAAACAATTTTTCGTTATGTTGAGAAACCAATAATAATTGTTGCTCAAGATAATTCCCAATCTATTGTGATGGGAAAAGATTCTTCTTTTTATAAAAATGATTATGTTAATAATATAAAAAAACTCGTTAAAAATTTTAATAAAAATTACATTGTAAAAACATACAATTTTGGAGATAAAACATCTAATAAAATTAATTATAAATATACTGACAGACAAACTGATATATCTCAATTATTTGATGAGATTACAACTCGTTATTCAAATTGTAATCTTGGTGCAATCATATTAGCAAGTGACGGAATTTATAATAAAGGAATAAACCCTGTTTATTCTGCAAAAGAAGTTAAATCGCCTGTTTATACCATTGCTCTTGGTGATACTAATATTCAAAAAGATGTTATTATCAAAAAACTTAATTATAATAAAATTACATATCTCGGTAATAAATTTCCTCTGCAAGTGATTGTAAGAGCTAATAAATGCAAAGGACTTTCAAGTAGAATTAATATCTCAAAAAAAAATAAAATATTATGTTTTAAAAAAATTGATTTTAATACAAATACTTTTAGTCAGACATTTAATTTTATGTTAGAGGCAAAAAGCACAGGACTGCAACGATATAAAGTAAATTTATCTCCTGTAAAAGATGAAATAAGCATTAGTAATAATAATACTAATTTTTTTGTTAATGTTATTAACAGTAAACAGAAGATTTTGATTTTGGCAAATTCTCCACATCCTGATGTCTCCGCTTTAAAACAATCAATAGAGAGTAATTATAATTACAAAACAGATGCTTTTATTATTAATGATTTTGACAAATCTGTCTCCGGGTATAATCTTGTTATTTTACATCAAATACCTTCAACAGATAATCCTTCATCACAATTATTATCTTCTCTAGCAGACATTAAAATTCCTGTATTATATATTATTGGCTCGCAAAGTAATATCGAAGCTTTTAACAATCAAAAAACAGGACTAAATATATCAAACAGCAAATATAATTTTGATGAGGCATTGCCATTTACAAATAATACTTTTACTCTTTTTACATTAAGTAAAGAAACAAGAAAAGTTGTTAGTAATTTTTCACCTTTGATGAGCCCTTTTGGGAAATATAAAACACAAAACTTTGCTGACATTTTGTTTTATCAAAAAATAGGAGATGTAATTACAAAACAACCTTTAATTTTGTTTAGTCCTTCTACTGCTGATAATATCAAAACAGGAGTTATATTAGGAGAAGGCATCTGGAAATGGAGATTAAATAATTATCTGCAACAAAATAATCATAATGCCTTTGATGAAATCATTAATAAAATAGTGCAATATTTATCTGTTAAAGAAGATAAAAGTCATTTTAGAATTACATGTAAAAATGATTTTCCTGAAAATGAACCTGTTGAATTTGATGCACAGGTTTATAATGATAGCTACGAGTTGATTAATGAACCGGAAATTAATATGTTAATTATAAATAAAGATAATAAAAAATTTCCTTTTGTATTTGCCAGGACATCTGACTCATATCATTTGAATGCAGGCACTTTTCCTGTTGGCGTTTACAAATATACAGCAAAAATAAAAATAGGTAGTAAACTTTTTCAAAAAAAAGGAGAATTTAGTATATCATCTTTAAATATAGAAAGCATTAATACTGTTGCTGACCATCATTTGTTGTATAATCTCGCTAAAGCACATGACGGAGAAATGTTTTATCCTCAGCAAATAAATAAATTAACCAAAACATTAAACTTGCGTGAAGATATAAAGCCAGTATCTTATACGCAGAAACGTTTTATGGAAATAATTAACCTGAAATGGATATTTTTCCTGATAATAGCTCTTTTGACAGCAGAATGGTTTTTGCGTAAAAGAAATGGGGCATATTAATTTTTATTTTAAAAATAATTTATACTTTTGAAAATATAAAAATGTCCGTCTTAGGCAGATTTAATTCAATTTTTATCAGTCGGGATACTAACCAAATCCACACCATAGATAGGTTAATCCCGCAGGATATTATCCAACGGGGTAAAAGTACTGCAAAATATTAGTAAACTAATTAATAAAATCGTATGAATTATGTAATTGTAATCTTTTTAGTATCGTTGTCAGGATTATTTTCCGGATTAACTATATGTTTATTTAGTATTGATAAAAATGAACTAAAAAGAAAAATATCACTTGGCAATAAAGAAGCTAAAAAAATTTACTCTGTGAGAAAAAACGGTAATCTTTTATTATCTACTTTATTATTGGGTAATGTAGCTGTTAATTCAGCACTGGCAATTTTTCTTGGTGATATCGCCAGTGGGATAATTGCCGGCTTGGTAGCTACAGGATTAATTGTTGTTTTTGGAGAAATTCTTCCACAAGCTATTTTTATCAGATATGCTATGAGTATTGGCGCTAAAACATCATGGTTGGTAAAAATATTTATTTTTATTTTATATCCTTTTTGTTGGCCAATATCCTTAATATTAGATAAAATGCTTGGTAAAGAAATACCAACTGTTTACTCCAAAAAAGAGTTAATGAAAATTGTTGAAGAACAGGAAAATTTCAAAGAAAGTGATATTGATGCTGATGAAGAAAGAATTGTTAAAGGTGCTTTATCTTATTCAAATAAAACTGCTGAACAAATAATGACTCCTCGCACTGTTGTTTTTGCCTTGGAAATAGATGAGATTTTAAATAAAAAATTATTAAACAAAATAAAAAAACAAGGATTTACCAGAATACCTATTTATCAAGATTCTATTGATAATACTATGGGTATTCTATATACGAAAGATTTAATTAATATTAAGCCCAATACAAAAATTGCCAGTGTATATCATAAAGAAAAAGCATTAACAATTTCTGAACAAATTAAGCTTGATAAATTATTGAATATGTTCATCAAATCTAAAATTCATCTGGCATTTGTTAAAGATCAATATCATAGATTGGAAGGTATCGTTACTTTGGAGGATATTTTAGAAGAAATACTAAAACAAGAGATTGTTGATGAAACTGATAAAGTATTTGATTTACAAAAAAAAGCTAAAAGTTTAACAAAACACACACAAAAAATTTTACATACCAAAAAATATTAGTACGAATACAGAACGAACAGACAGTCGTCTGTTTGTAAGTACTTATTTCATGTCAGTATAATTGAGGTTTCGAGCGGATTCGAACCGCTGTACATGGTTTTGCAGACCATTGCCTAGCCACTCGGCCACGAAACCTTTATGCCACAAAATTAATAAATTATATTTATATAACAACAATTCTGAAAATATAAAATTTTTTAAACATATATAGTGCTGCCTGCACGAAAACAAATAATATTTTCTCATATTGTCATTCCGAATTTATTTCGGAATCTGATTATCAAGTTATACGAAACCGATATCAAAATGATGAATATTATTTTGATAGTTTCGTTGAGTTAATGCCGAACGACTGAAACTTGCAAAAATTTATTTTCGCTTAGTTGAAAGCGGTTCGGTATTAAACAAAACTTTCTAATGCCAATCTATATGAATCCAATCCAAAACCAATAATACTTCCTTTGCAATGACAAGCTATAAGAGATGTATGTCTGTATTCTTCTCTTGAAAATATGTTGGAAATATGAACTTCTGCAACAGGAGCATCTATTGCAGCAACAGCATCAGCAATTGATACAGAAGTATGAGTATATGCTCCGGCATTTAATATTATTCCATCATACGAAAATCCTGTTTCATGTAATTTATTAATTATTTCTCCCTCAACATTACTTTGAAAATAATCTATTTCCAAATCTTTATATTTTAGTTTTAGTTCTTTTAAATAATCTTCAAACAATACATTACCATAAATAGTTTTTTCTCTAATACCAATTAAATTTAAGTTAGGACCATTAATGATTATTATTTTCATTGTATAAAAAATTTAATTATTTTTTTTAGCAAAAGTATGTTTTTTATAAATTATATTTAGTGCCTGTACGAAAATAAATAATATTTTTTCATATTGTCATTCCGAATTTATTTCGGAATCTGATTATCAAGTTATTATAGATTCAGAAACAATATTGAAACAAGTTCAACATAAAGTTCAAAATGACAAAAAGTATTATTTTTATGCAGACACTACTTATAACAAAAAAAAATAACATACTATTTTCAACTTCTCAATAATTTTATTCCTACTGCTCTATATTCGTTCTAAAAAAAATTAAAATTTTTAACATGTCTGTATATAATAAATTTATTTTATGTAAATTTGCATTATAAACTCTAAAAAAGGGGTGCCTTAGGGACTTTAAAAAAATCAGACAGTTGCTTGACAGAATTGACAAAGTTATTTTGTTTTTTTTCAAACCCTTAACCTGAATAATTCATAAGTTTTCGTAATAGATAATTTATGAATTATTCAGGTTAAATTACGGGCTGATATCAAATTCATTGAACCTGCTCTGGATAATGCCAGCGAAGGAATTTAATTAATATATTAATGCTATAATATTTTATTTTTGCATATTAAATTCATTCAATAACATTTTTCATATATCCCTTTTATTTTTAATATTAATTCAGATAAAATTATGATAAAAGAAAAAATGCCAAATCAAACATCTATAACATGTGAGCCATTCCTAAATTCAAAAAAAATATATGTTAAAGGCAAAATCCATAACATAAAAGTAGCTATGCGTGAAATCCATTTGTCAGATACAATTGATAGAAATGGAAATGTTGAAAACAATGCACCTGTAACAGTATATGATACATCAGGACCTTATACTGACTCTGATATTGATATTAATGTCAGAAAAGGACTTCCTAAATTAAGGAAACAATGGATTTTAAATAGAGATGATGTTCACGAGACAGAACAATTATCATCGGAATATGGACGCAAACAACTAAATAATAAAAAACTTGATAAATTACGTTTTGAACATATTAATACTCATCCTTTAAAAGCAAAACACGATAAATGTCCAACTCAACTATATTATGCAAGACAAGGAATTATCACTCCTGAAATGGAATATGTTGCAATACGTGAAAATCAAAAAATAAATGAATTATCCGTCTTAGACAAATTAAAATATCAACATAAAGGCGAAAATTTTGGCGCTAACATTGCTAAAAGTTCTATTACTCCTGAATTTGTACTCAATGAAATTGCAAAAGGAAGAGCTATTATACCTGCTAATATTAACCATCCTGAAACAGAGCCAATGATTATAGGAAGAAACTTTTTAATAAAAATTAATGCAAATATTGGCAATTCTGCAATAACATCTTCTATAGAAGAAGAAGTAGAAAAGTCCGTATGGGCTTCTCACTGGGGAGCTGACACTATTATGGACCTTTCAACAGGTGATAACATTCATGAAACAAGAGAATGGATTATAAGAAATTCTCCTGTGCCTCTTGGCTCTGTGCCTATTTATCAAGCCATTGAAAAAGTTGATGGAAAACCCGAAGATTTAACATGGGAAATTTATAAAGATACACTTATTGAACAAGCCGAGCAAGGTGTTGATTATTTTACTATTCATGCAGGACTGCTATGGAAATATATACCATTAACAATTAACAGAACTACCGGTATTGTATCAAGAGGTGGCTCAATTATGGCAAAATGGTGCTTATATCATCATAAAGAAAGCTTTTTATATACTCATTTTAATGAAATATGTGAAATATTAAGCACTTATGATGTAGCTGTCTCTCTCGGTGATGGACTAAGGCCTGGTTCTGTCGCTGATGCTAATGATAAAGCTCAGTTCGCAGAACTTAATACATTAGGTGAGTTAACAAAAATTGCATGGAAACATAATGTGCAAGTTATGATAGAAGGTCCGGGACATATTCCTATGCAACTTATAAAAGAAAATATGGATAAAGAACTTGATATATGCTACGAAGCTCCTTTCTATACATTAGGACCTATTATAACAGATATAGCTCCTGGCTATGACCATATTACTTCTGCAATAGGAGCAGCAATGATTGGATGGTTTGGAACAGCAATGCTGTGTTATGTTACACCAAAAGAACATCTCGGATTGCCTGACAGAGAAGATGTTAAAATAGGAGTTATTACTTATAAATTAGCTGCACACTCTGCTGACTTAGCCAAAGGGCACCCAAGTGCACAAATAAGAGATAATGCTATGGCTAAAGCAAGGTTTGAATTTCGCTGGCAAGACCAGTTTGCCTTATCATTAGACCCTGAAACATCTCTAAAATTTCACGACCAGACCTTACCTGAAAAAGCATACAAATCAATGCACTTTTGCTCTATGTGCGGCTCTAAATTTTGTGCTATGAAAATTACAGAAGATGTAAGAATATTAGCACAAAAAATGAATATCTCAGAAAAAAAAGCATTACAACAAAAAATAAATGAAAAATCTGATGAATTTAAAAAAATGGGGAATAAGATATATTTATAAAATTATAGAGAAAACAAATAAAGAATGATACTTATCAAGATAAAAGTTTAAAGTTTAAATGAAAGTATTCTTGGATATCTATCGTAAAATTTATTTTAACAAAAAATGTCATTAATACATCCTAACGTAATTAGTATTGCCGGCTTTGACCCAAGCGGAGGAGCAGGAATACTTGCTGATATTAAAACTTTTGAATCAAACCTTGCTTATGGATTTGGCATCTGTTCTGCCATTACCTTACAAAATGATATTGATTTTATTGATTTAAAATGGATAGATACTAAAACTATTATTAATCAAATAAATATTTTACATAACAGGTTTGATTTTGAGTTTGTGAAAATAGGACTAATTGAAAATATTGATGTCCTTGAAACAGTTATAAATAAATTATTATCATTTAATAAAGACACAAAAATTATTTGGGATCCAATTCTTAAAGCCAGTGCAGGTTTTATATTTCATAAAAACCTTTCTGAAAATAAATTACTTGACTTATTAAGAAAAATATATTTGATAACACCAAATTTTGACGAAGCAAAAGAAATTTTTTGTGATACTGAGCCAAAGCAAATAACAGAATTAATAAAAGCAGAAAATATTTGTTCCATATTAGTAAAAGGAGGACATAATAAAGATAACACAGCTAATGATATATTATATGAAAAAGATGAAATCACAGTTTTTAAAGGAAAACAACTTAATAAAAACAACAAACATGGAACTGGTTGTGTTTTATCTTCAGCCATAACAGCAAATTTGGCAAATGGTTATAACTTAAAAGGAGCTTGCAAAAATGCTAAAAAATATGTTCGGAATTTTATGCTAAGCAATAATACCTATTTAGGTTATCATATAAAACACCCATGACCAAAGACGATTAAAAGTTATGAATTACGAATGAATTAATTACGAATTACGAATTACGAATAAAGATGAAATTATGAAAAGCGAGAATGTTATACAGGAAAAGAGTTATGCTTTTGCGGTTAGAATTGTGAAATTGTATAAATATCTTGTGGATGAGAAAAAGGAATATGTTTTATCTAAACAATTATTGCGTTGCGGAACATCGCTTGGTGCAAATATAGAGGAAGCGATAGGCGGACAATCAGAAAAAGATTTTTTTGCTAAACTTACAATTGCATACAAAGAAGCAAGAGAAATTCATTACTGGATTCGTTTACTAACAGATACAAATTATTTAAATAAAAACGAAAGTAAAAGTTTACTGCAAGATATAGAAGAAATATTAAAAATAATAGGAAGCATACAAACAACAATTAGAAAAAAGAAAAATTCGTAATTCATAATTTGTAATTCGTAATTTGTAACTTGAAAACTGATATTTCGCAGTTACCGGAAAACCAGTTGAATATGATAAAATATCAGGAAATTTTAAATTTAAAAGAATTATAATTTGTAAATAAATGCCAAACAACAATTCCTACGCTAACAGATATATTTAAAGAGTGTTTTGTGCCAAATTGAGGAATTTCTATACAATTATCAATCAAATTCATAATTTCATTATCAACACCTTTTACTTCATTGCCAAAGATAACAGCAATTTTTTTATTAAAATCAGGACTAAAATTCTCAAGAGATATACTTTCGTCAGCTTGTTCTATTGCATAAATCTTAAAATTATTCTTTTTTAGTTCGTCTATTGCCTGTTTTGTAGTATCAAAATATTTCCAATCTACTGAATCTGTTGCTCCTAATGCTGTTTTTTGTATTTCCCTGTGTGGAGGTTTAGCTGTGATGCCACATAAATAAATTTTTTCAATTCTAAAAGCATCGGCTGTTCTAAAAACCGAGCCTGTATTATTTAAACTCCTTATATTATCAAGCACAATAAATACAGGTATTTTATTTGACTGCTTAAATTGTTCAACATTTAATCTGTTTAGTTCTTCATTTCTAAGTTTTCGCATAAAAAATAAATATTTTTGAATAATTCGCAAATTTATATAATAACATTTTAAAAAGAAGATATTAAAATTTAATTTTAAATTTGTAATTTCAGAATAACAATATTTTTTACATTGGAAGTTACAAATAACAAAATAGCAGAAACACCTTTGATGAAGCAATATAATGCTATCAAGGCAAAATATCCTGATGCATTATTATTGTTCAGAGTTGGCGATTTTTATGAGACCTTTGGGAAAGATGCTATTAAAACATCTAATATATTAGGAATTGTTCTTACCAAAAGGGCAAATGGCAAAAACTCTTATATTGAGTTAGCCGGATTCCCTCATCATTCTATTGACACTTACTTGCCCAAATTAGTAAGAGCAGGGCATCGTGTAGCTATATGCGACCAACTGGAAGATCCTAAATTAACAAAAAAAATTGTTAAAAGAGGTATTACTGAATTGGTTACACCAGGCGTATCTTATAATGATAATGTCCTTGATATTAAAGAGAATAATTATCTTGCCAGCATTCATCTTCAAGGTAAAACAACTGGTATATCCTTTTTAGATGTCTCAACAGGAGAATTTTTTATTGCTCAGGGCTCAACAGAATATATTGATAAACTGCTGCAAAGCTTTAAACCTAGCGAGATTATTGTGCAAAAAAATAAACTTAATGAATTTTGCGATTTATTTGGAAAAAATTTTTATACAAATACTTTTGAGGACTGGGTTTTTACAAAGGACTTTACTTATGATTTGCTGTTAAATCATTTTGGCACTACATCTTTAAAGGGTTTTGGTATTGATGATATGCATAATGCAATTATTGCAGCAGGAGCAGCTTTTCATTACCTTTCCGAAACACATCACAATAAGACAAAACATATTTGTAAAATATCAAGAATTGAAAAAGATAAATATGTATGGTTAGATAAATTTACTATAAAAAATTTGGAAATTTTAAGCTCTAACAATGAGAATGCATCTACTTTGTTAGAGGTAATGGACCATACTATTTCGCCTATGGGAGCACGTCTGTTAAAGAGATGGATAACTCTTCCTTTAAAAGATAAACAATTTATAGAAGACCGTTTAAATGTAGTTGAATATTGTATAAAAAATTCACAGATAAGTGATGTTTTAAGGCAAAACATAAAACTTATTGGCGATTTGGAACGTTTGATTTCCAAAGTCGCTATTGGAAAAATTACTCCACGCGAATTAGTCCAGATAAAACGGGCATTGTTTGCAATTGAACCTATTAAATCAAAATGTGCTGAGGCAAAAAATCAAGCTTTAAAAAAGATTGCAGACCAGCTTAACTTATGTAAACTTATAAGAGATAAGATTGAAAAAGAAATTAATCCAGACCCACCTGCATTATTAAATAAAGGAAATGTTATTGCCAAAGGCGTTTCCGAAGAACTTGATGAGTTGCGTAAATTAGTATTTTCAGGAAAAGATTATTTGAACCAGATAAGGCAAAGAGAGATAAAAAAAACAGGCATTTCTTCTTTAAAGATTAGTTATAACAATGTGTTTGGCTATTTTTTGGAAGTTACCAATACACATAAAGACAAAGTTCCTGATGACTGGCAAAGAAAACAAACTCTCGTAAACAGTGAACGATATATTACAGAAGAACTAAAAATATATGAAGAGAAAATACTGGGAGCAGAAGATAAAATTTTATCATTAGAAGCAAAGCTTTTTAATAATTTGGTATTAAATCTTTTTGATTATATTAAGCCCATTCAATTAAATGCTTCATTAATAGCTAAACTTGATTGCCTGTTATCTTTTGCTTATATATCTCAGAATAATAATTATGTTCGTCCTGTTATTAATGAATCTTATACTATTGACATTAAAGAAGGAAGACATCCTGTGATAGAACAGCAATTGCCTGCTGATGAGAAATATATTCCCAACAATGTATTTCTTGATAATGATAATCAGCAAATTATTATGGTAACAGGTCCGAATATGTCAGGAAAATCAGCATTATTAAGGCAGACAGCACTCATTGTTTTAATGGCTCAGATTGGTTGTTATGTTCCTGCAAAATCAGCAAAAATAGGTATAATAGATAAAATATTTAGCCGTGTCGGTGCATCAGATAATATATCATTAGGCGAATCAACATTCATGGTAGAGATGAACGAGACAGCCAGCATATTAAATAATATATCCAACCGTAGTTTGATTCTTTTAGATGAGATAGGCAGAGGCACAAGCACTTATGATGGCATTTCAATAGCATGGTCTATTGCTGAATTTTTGCATGAGCATGCTTTGTTTAGAGCTAAAATATTGTTTGCCACTCATTATCACGAACTTAATGAAATGGCTGCATCTTTTCCCAGAATTAAAAATTTTCATGTGTCAGTAAAAAAAATTAATAACAAGATAATTTTTTTAAGAAAACTTGTTAAAGGAGGAACAGAACATAGCTTTGGTATTCATGTTGCAAAAATGGCAGGAATGCCGTTTAAAATAATTGACAGAGCTAATGATTTGTTATTACAACTTGAAAAATATCATAGTAATGAGGAGTTATCAAAAAATGTTAAAAATTTTAAATCTGAAAAGTCTGGATATCAATTAAGCTTTATCCAGCTTGATGACCCTGCTCTTGAACAAATAAGACAGGATATTCTTGATATAGATATAAATACTTTAACGCCTGTTGAAGCTCTGATGAAATTAAATGAGATAAAAAAATTGCTTAATAAGAAATAAGTTTAACTTTTTAACTTTTCCAAAGTTTAAAACTTTGGAAAAGTTCCTGAATAAAATATATTTTTATATTTTTATTTCACTGGTGTCCGACTAAATTTAAAAATTTAGGTAAAATCGTTTCTAAATATTATGGGATTCCTCGCTATCACTCGGAATGACAGTGTTATTTAGAGTTCAGAAGGTTGGGGTAAGGACACGTAAAACGTGTCCTTACCCCAACCTTCCCAACATAACGAAGTTGTCATTCCGAACGAAGTGAGGAATCTACTATTATAAGTTCTAATTTTATTTTTAGTCGGACATTAATAATTTTTATTTATTAAATGATATCAGAAACAATATTGACCAATCTACCTGATTTTATAAATTTTATAGCTTTTTCCATATCAGTTCTCATATATTGGTCTTCTGTTACAGGTGGTAGTTCTTTATTCATTAGAGCATAAACTTTTTCAGTTCCTTCCCCTAATTTCCTAAGGTCTTTTGGTAGTTTGTCATAACTCATTTGTATTGCTCTTGTAGCGCATAATAGTTCTATTGCTATTATTATTTGTATATTATATATGATTTTGTTAAGGTGCAAAACCCCTATGCTGCCCATTGATACAAAATCTTCCTGATTAGCTGATGTAGAAACAGACATCACAGAACTAGGAGTAGATAGCACTCTTGATTCAGCGGCTCTTGCTGCACTTGCATATTGTGTAAGCATAAGACCCGTGTCTCCTTTATTTTGAGCATTTGCCAAGTCAGCAGATAAGCCATAATTAAGATTTTTGTCTAATAAGGAAAAAGTTCTTCTGTCAGTGATTAGTCCTATGCTTGTTAATGTTATCTTTAAATAATCAATTACAGCTGCCAATGGTTGTCCGTGAAAATTTGCTCCACTTTTTGCATGAAAAAGTTCCTTGTCATCAACAAAGAATAATGGATTATCTGTAGCAGAGTTTATTTCAATAAAGATAGTGTCTTTAAATTTTTCCAGTGCTTCGTAAGCAGGTCCGTGGACTTGTGGCACAGCTCTAAAACTGTATCTGTCCTGAACTCTCTCTTTAACAGTTGATTTTATTTGGTTTGGAAATTGAATGTTTTGCGCTTTTTTAGAAATTCTTTTTGAATTTTCTATTAAATTTCTTATTTGTTTTGCAACGAGCAGTTGTCCTTTATGTGGTCGGTTATCATTAATGAGCTTTGAAAAAGCATCTTTCTCGCCACGTATAACTTCTAATGATAAAGCAGCTGTTACAGAAGCATTTTTTAACAGACATTCTGTATCGTGTATAGCAAAAACAGATAAAGCAGATATGAAATTAGAGCCATTTGTTAGTCCCATTGCCTCTTTGGCTCCTAATTTTATTGGTTTAAGTCCTGAATTTTTTAATGCTTCGGGTGCGCTTAATAATTTATTATTATAATATGCTTTTGCTTCGGCTAATCCAATAAGAACAGCACCCATCATTGCAAGAGGTATTAAGTCGCCACTTGCACCAACAGAGCCCTCTTCCAGTATCCACGGACTTACATTATTGTTGAGCATATCAATCATCAGTTGGCAGGTTTGCATACGCATTGCTGACAGACCTTTGGCAAAAGAATTTAATCTTATCACCATTATTGCTCTGGACACTTTGACAGATACAGGTTTTCCCGTTCCACAGTTATGAGCTTTTATATATTTTATCTGATAAGATTCAAAAGATTTTGGAGTAATTACATGGTCTTTCAAATCGCCACAGCCAACATTTGTGCCATATATCTGTATCTCAGGATGTTCTGCAAGTTGCTTTTCAAGTTTTTTTCGCGTTTTTATTATGTTTTCTTTTATCTCTTCAGGAAAATCAACTTTATATCCTTTTTCTGCTATATTAATAACATCTTCAATTGTTAAACTTTTTCCATCTAAATATATTATAGTTTCCATTTTTCAAAAATTTTCAATAATAAAAATAAGACAATTTTTTTGATAAAGACAATTATGATATTTTCATTATTTTTAATTAATTTTGTCGCATTTACTAATTAAATTTGTAAAATTACTAATTATTATTGTTAAATTGTATCTATTCAGGATAAAAAATTATTAACACCATAGATATACTTTGAACTTCGGCAATATCAGTAGAGTCGCCGGGTTCTATCTATATATTGCGTAATATTTTAGTCATTTGACTTCGTCGTTTATACCGTTGGATAACATCCTACGGCATAAATTGGTCAGACACCCGACTGATAGGTTATTTTTTATAAATCATAAGTATTTAGTCAATAGTTACAAAACATTATGAAAAAAATTCAAGCCCTTTCAATTTGCTTCATATTAATCTTATCCGCTTGTGTAGAAAAGATTGAAAGAAAGGAGTTCTCAGGAACTTTAACTAATCCATGTATGATTTTAAATTTTGAGCAGGACAATACAATTGAGGGTAAATATCTAACAATTGAGGAGATTAATATTCATGATTCAATCGTTAAGATTAAACTACCGGAAAACTTCTACATTAATAATTCTAATTTTAAAAATTGGATTATTGGTTGGGGAAGTAAAAAGTCATTATATGATGCAGGGTGTGAAAATTTAAGAACCATACAAAAAATAAATTTGGCTAAAAAGATTCTGACGTTAGGAAATATAGTAAGAGGAGAAGGATTTCCTAAAAAAGGACAGCGAATTGTTTTTTGGAATAAAAATCCTTCGGGATTTGTTAATAAAATAAAAAGACCAATAATTGACCCTGATATTTGGACTGATTTTGCTGGCAAAAACATTTCTTTTAGTTCAATTGAATATGATGAGCAATTAAATAAATGGATAATGATAGTAAATGAATGTGATACTTCAAAAATTCAAATTTATGCTGCTATGTCAAACGATTTAATAAATTGGGGAGCTGCGAACAACGGGAAACCTATTTTAACAGCCTTGGATTTTAAATTCTGTAAATGGGCTGGGAGAGATAAAACTAATACTGCTTATCAGACTCCATTTGTTTCAGATATTGTCCGTTTCAAAAACAAATGGTATCTTTTTTTAGATGGTTATAGCGTGGATGGCAAAAGACATATTGGTTTGACAACTTCTGAAGAATCCCTTTTAGGACCCTATAAAATATTAGAAAATCCAATTTTATCACCAGGCAAAGAAGGTAGTTGGAATGATGAAGCTTGTTTTTATGCAAAAGTTAAAAAATACAACAATGGTTTTATAATGTTTTATGATGGACGTAATAAAAATGGTCTTGAAAGAATTGGTTTAGCTAAATCCGATGATTTAATTTCATGGAATAACTCAATTAACAATCCAGTCATTGACCAACACTCAGGATGGAGAAGTTCACCGGGAACAACTGAACCAAATTATATTGAAATAAAACAAGACACAATTTTATTAATGATTTCAGGAGCTAAAAAATTTAAAATGGGTCCATGGCACCATTATATAACAAAGAGAATGTATCTTGACAAATCAGGGAATGTGGATGATGCTCAACTTGGAATTTATATGTCCACAGATGGAGGTAAAACTTTTATTGCACATAAAAACAATCCAATTTTTACAAATGACTATTCTAATGCTTATGAAAATGAACACATGGGAGGAAATTTCCGACTTATAAAGACCAATAGTTGTGAATATATATTTTATCAAGCAAAATCAAGTTTTAAAGGGATGAAATACAATATAATGTTAAGACAACGTAAAAAATAACGTTTTGTAACAAAGGATATATGCCATAAGGACTTCAGTTGTAACTCTATCTTTTTGATCTGCTTAAAGTTTCGTGCTGACGGACAGAAAAGTAGCTGGCAATTCCTTACGGAATATAGTATAACCGTTATTCGCAGGCGTTTTTTTATAGTATAATATGGTTATTAAAGATATTGAAACATTGAAATATAGTAAAGATTTTTGATAAAAATAAATTTGTACTGGTATCTGTTTCAGTATAGTTATGTTAAATTTTAAATAATATGCAAAAATTAAATTTACCTGAATACAAGTTTAAAATAAAACAAAAAGGTGAGAAATATGAAATCTTTGACAAAATAAGAAGAAAATATATTGCTTTAACACCAGAAGAATGGGTTAGACAAAACTTTATAATGTATCTTATAAATGAAAAAAATGTTCCGGAATCTTTAATTGTAATTGAACAAAAACTAAAATATAATAAATTAACTAAAAGATCTGATATTGTTGTCTATGATAATCTGGCAAAGCCCAAAATTATTGTTGAATGTAAAGCCACAAATATTAATATAACCCAACATACTTTTGACCAGATAGCAAGATATAACATGTCTTTAAAAGTTAAATATCTTATAGTTACAAATGGTATAACACATTATTGCTGCATTATTGATTATTTAAACAAAAATTATAGTTTTATTGAAAATATTCCAAACTATTCTGAACTATGATTATTTGTTTATACTCAAAACAGTTAAAAATTTAACCATTCACAGTTTAATTAATAATTTTTATTCATTTTATGTAAATAAAATTTGGAAATCCTTTAAAAATTATTTACCTTTGCACTAATATATCGTTTTATTTAATTTTTTTTTTTAAAATTATATCAATTATGATGAATAAAGTTAAATATCAAATTTTAAAAAAAATGAATGTTTTATTCAAATTTTTTATTCTTTCTGTCATATTAATAAGTTTTCATATAAGCATTGCTCAAAATAGTTCTTTATTGAAAACAAAAGACACATATAGATATTTTAAAATGCCTGATAATATACAGCAAGATGATTATATTTCTAAAACTATTATTTTTAAAATAAAATCTCAATACAGAAATAATTGTAAAAAAAATGATATTGATATTAAAAAATTAAAAAATATTATTAGCTATCTTAAAGTTAATAATGTTTACAAAAAATTTCCTAATAAATTAGCTCCTGCAAAAAAGTATAATAAGCAGGGAGAAAAATTTGCTGACTTATCACTTATTTATGAACTTAAATATAGCTCTAAAATTCTGTTAGAAAAAGCTATAAACAGTTTATATGCAACAGGTCTTATTGAATATGCCGAGCCACACTACTTACCAAAATTATTATATATACCTGATGACCCTTATAATGACTCTGTTCATCAATATTATTTAACAAATATAAGAGCATATCAGGGATGGGATATATCAAAAGGTGATACAAATATAGTAATAGGTATTGACGATACAGGGACAGACATTGACCATCCTGACCTTGAAGGAAACATAAAATACAATTATGAAGATACTATTGACGGATTAGATAATGATAATGATGGCTATACAGATAACTTCAGAGGTTGGGATATGGGTGAAAATGATAATAATCCACAGGTTAATTACTGGTCGCATGGTGCCCATGTATCAGGCATTGTTGCTGCATCAACAGATAATGGAACAGGAATATCAGGTGTAGGATTCAAATGCAAATTTTTACCTGTTAAAATTGATGATGAAAATGGTTATTTAACAATGGCTTACGGAGGAATTGTTTATGCAGCAGACCATGGAGTTTCTGTCATTAACTGCTCATGGGGTTGTGCTCATAACAATTACGGACAGTATGGACAAGATATTATTGATTATGCTACAATTAATAAAGATGTGCTTGTTGTCGCAGCATGCGGTAATACTGATAGCGAAATTGATTTTTTCCCTGCTTCTTATGAGCATGTGATAAGTGTGGCTGCAACAAATGCCAGTGATACTAAATCTACTGGTCAATACGCTTCTAGCTATGGAATCAATGTTGATATTTCTGCCCCTGGAGATAAGATATATTCTACATGGAATGGAGGAGGATATATTTATTCCAGCGGTACATCAATGGCAGCACCAATAGTTTCTGCATGTGCAGCAATAGTTAAATCCCATTTTCCTTCATATTCTGCAATACAGGTGGGTGAAAAATTAAAAGTTACTGCTGATAATATTGATACTATCCCTGAAAATATTCCTTATGCCGGCAAATTAGGTTTTGGAAGAGTTAACCTATACCGTGCTTTAACGGACACTACTACCCCTTCTGTGTTAATGATTAATAATAATCTGTCAGATAATTCCAGCTCTTTTACTCAAAATGATACTTTACATATTATCGGTGATTTTAAAAATTATCTGGCTCCAACTACAAATCTTTCTGTAACATTAAGCTCTGCTTCACCTTATGTACAAATCCTTAACTCAACAACAACGCTTGGCACTATTTCAACATTAGAAACAAAGAGCAATGACTCGGACCCTTTTGAAGTTCATATCCTGCCTTCGGTGCCTTTAAGTTATACTATTGATTTTAAACTTGATTTTGAAGATGGCACTTATAAAGCTTATCAATATTTTTCAATAATAGTTAATGTTGATTATTTAAACATTGATACAAATAAAATTGCAACTACAATAACAAGCAAAGGTCGGCTCGGATATAATGATAAATTTGCAAAACAGGGAATAGGTTTTCTTTATGATAATGACGATATATCAATGCTGTATTGTGGTGGTTTGCTTATTGGCAATTCACCTGTTCAGGTTTCTGATGCTGTTTATGGTGCTTTAAATAAACTTGATAATGATTTTATTTCTGTTATAAATACAAAAAAAATTATTCCTCCTGTTATGTCTGATTTTGATGTTTATGGCGTATTTTCAGATAGTATATCAGGAAGTACACCTTTAAATGTTACAGTTATACACAAAGCTTATGAATGGAATAATACTGAAGATTCAAAATATGTTATACTTGAATATACAATAAAAAATGATGGAGAAGATACATTAAAAACTTTATATACCGGCTTTTTTGTGGATTGGGATTTAGGTAACAGTGCATTTAAAAATCGTATATCTTATGATTCTGATAATAAAATGGGATATACATATTCTACACAAGGAGGAACTTATGCAGCAATTAAATTATTAACACAAGGTCCGGTCATACATTATGCCTTTGATAATGACGGACAAGATGGAAGCATAACAATATTTAACAGTGATGGCTCTTCTAGCTTTACAGGATATGATAAATATTATGCTTTAAGGACAAACAGAAACAGTGCGGGCTTTTACTCTCAAACAGGTAATGATGTATCTGATATGATAAGTTCGGGACCTGTTAATTTACCACCTTGTGATTCTGTTAAAATAGCTTTTGCTCTGATTGCAGGAGAACATCTTGCTGACATACAACAAAGTGCTGTTGCTGCTGACCAAAAATATAATAATACATCTATAAATGATTTTAATAATTTATATAATAAAATTTATTTAAGTAATAACTATCCAAATCCTTTTACAAAAAATACATCTGTTTATGTTTATCTGCCTTATAAAGAGTTTGTTGATATAAGTGTTTTTAATTTGCTTGGAGAAAAAATATTAACTGTAAATAATTCTGAATTAAGCCAAGGACAACATAAATTTGTTATAAATGCAGAAAATTTTAAAAACGGAATTTATTTTTATCGTTTAACAACAAAACATATCTCTGTAACAAAGAAAATGATATTAATAAAATCATGATTTATGAGTTTTTTTTTAATGTGATTTGTGTTTTTTGTCTTTCAACATTCTGTAAATGTTTACAATTTATCTTTGAGCCCACTCCGAAAAGACAAAATTATGTCATTCCGAATTTATTTCGGAATCTCTAATTCCAATAATATCAATAGATTCTGAAACAAGTTTACCCCGTTAGATAATTTTAAGTTAGAGTATTGATTATTATTATATAATCTTATATCTAACGGGGTGAAGAATGACAAATAGACAAATATCTGCTTTTCGGAGTGGGTTCATCTTTTATTACATTTTTTTTAATAATTCATAACTCATAATACATATTTTTTCCTATGCTATTGTGAATAAAAAAAAAATTATACATTTGCCTAAAATTTTATCTTAATTCAAAAATATAAATAATATTTAGTTATGAAAAAAAATGTAATCCAAATCGTTTTAGCAATTGTTATTATTACACTTGCTTATTTTGTATATGAAAGTATTATGGGAACTGTACGATTTGACAAAAAATCAGCAGAAAGAAAAGAAGCTGTTATTCAAAATCTTAAAGACATACGTAATATTCAGGCATCTTTCAAGTCCGTTAATAATGTATATTCTTCCAGTTTTGACACATTAGTAGATTTTTATAAAAACGGTAAAATTCCTGTTGTAAGAATGGAAGGTGACATAGAAGATACTACTGCTGTTATTGTCAGAGATACCAGTTATATAAATGTATCTGAAACATTGTTTAAGAATAATTCTGATTTTAAAATTGATTCTTTACCTTATATTCCTTATTCCTGTGGTGAGAAATTTAGATTAGAAGCAGGAGAAATAGAAAAAGGTAATGTAAAAGTTCAGGTATTTGAAGCTTCTGCTAAAAAAGAATATTTCTTAAAAGGTCTTGATAAAAAACTATTCTATCGTATAGACAGCTTAAAAGTAGGGTCAATGACAGAAGCATCTGTTGATGGTAACTGGGAATAAGACAAAAGACAAAAGACAAAAGACAAAAGACAAAAGATAAAAGACAAAAGACAAAAGACAAAAGACAAAAGATAAAAGACAAAAGACAAAAGACAAAAGACAAAAGATAAAAGACAAAAGATAAAAGACAAAAGACAAAAGACAAAAGACAAAAGATAAAAGACAAAAGACAAAAGACAAAAGACAAAAGATAAAAGACAAAAGACAAAAGACAAAAGACAAAAGATAAAAGACAAAAGACAAAAGACAAAAGACAAAAGAT
>Ga0307991_1000617_pt1 | contig 25429 bp, 25 predicted proteins | sample EllFjometagen131_FD_203146 | JGI IMG/M metagenome (GOLD analysis project Ga0307991, IMG submission 203146) | Marine microbial communities from Ellis Fjord, Antarctic Ocean - #131 | ecosystem: Environmental > Aquatic > Marine > Unclassified | place: Southern Ocean | collected 2014-10-08 | reverse complement strand
TACTCATTCATACTCCAACCATTAATTAAATTTGTTTTCTCTCCAAATATTGTTTTGGCTTTTTTTTCTACCATTCCATCTATTTCTATTTGCCAAAATATACTTTCATAGTATTTTACCCAACTTGATATTTTTGCTCCTCCCACTTCCCTGTTTTCCATTCCTAGTTCAAGTCCCTCTGGATAAGTTAGTTCTTCTAATCTTTTACTATACAATATACCTCTATGTCTTATATTGGTTGACATACTCCAATTAGTATCTATTCCATAGATAAAATAAAATTTTTCTCCTGGAAATTCTTCCTCCATTTTCATTACAATTTCTTTTTTTAACTTTTCATTCTTATATTCTGTTATAGGGCTGGCACACGATATTAAGAATAACACCATTAATACTAAACATATTTTTTTCATAGTTGCTCTCCTTTTAATATATTTTTATTTTAAGTTTATATTACGTCTATTTTATCATAAAGTTGTATATATTTTGTTTAAATTAAAAACAAAAATTGTATAATTTGTATACATTTCTTTTAATTTAAAGTATTTTATTTGTGGAACCCACGACAAATAAAAAAAGAACCTATCGCAAATTAATTTGCAATAGGTTCTTTTTTTATTTTATTTATACATTTCTTTTAATTTTTCTTGTACTTTTTCATCTTCAATATATCCATCAAATAAAACTTCCTTATTTATTACACCATTTGGTGTTATTTCAATAATTCTATTACAAATTGACTGAATAAATTGGTGATCATTTTCCATAAACAAAATACTTCCTTTAAAATCTATCAAACCATTATTTAAAGCTGTAATCGATTCCAAATCTAAATGGTTTGTTGGCTCATCCATTATTAAAACATTTGAATTGCTTAACATCATTTTAGATAACATACATCTTACTTTTTCTCCTCCTGAAAGAACATCCACTTTTTTGAGTGCTTCTTCTCCAGAAAACAACATTCTACCTAAAAATCCTCTTAAAAATGTTTCTGTTTTTTCATTTATTGAAAACGGTCTTAACCATTCAACTAAATTTAATCCATTATCCTTAAAAAATTTAGAATTATCTTTTGGAAAATATGATTGAGAAGTAGTAATTCCCCATGTCACAGTTCCTTCATCCGGTTCCATTTCTCCAGCTAATATTTCAAATAAAACTGTTCTTGCTCTTTTATCTCTTCCTAAAAAAATAGTTTTATCATTTGGATTAATTACAAAACTGACATTGTTCAATACTTTTTTTCCATCTATTGTTTTTGATACATTTTCAACTGTTAATAAATTATTTCCAATTTCTCTTTCTTGAGTAAATGAAATAAAAGGATATTTTCTAGTAGAAGGCTTTAAATCTTCTAATGTTAATTTTTCTAGTTGTTTTTTTCTTGATGTCGCTTGTTTTGCTTTTGAAGCATTTGAACTAAATCTCGCAATAAAATCTCGCAATTCTTTTGCTTTTTGTTCTTTCTTTTTATTTTGATTTTTTGCCATTTGTAATGCTAATTGACTTGATTCATACCAAAAATCATAATTTCCTACAAATAACCGTATTTTTTCAAAATCAATATCTGCTATTTGAGTACATATTTTATTTAAAAAATGTCTATCATGTGAAACTACTATTACTGTATTATCAAAATCTAATAAGAAATTTTCAAGCCAATTTATAGATTTTATATCTAAATGGTTTGTAGGCTCATCTAACAAAAGTATATCTGGATTACCAAAAATAGCTTGCGCTAACAATACTTTTACTTTTTCTCCACCAACTAATTCTTTCATCTTTTTTGTATGTAATTCTTCCTCTATCCCTAATCCTGTTAATAACTTTGCTGCATCAGATTCAGCATCCCAGCCTCCCAATTCTTCAAATCTTCCTTCTAATTCTGCTGCAATCATACCATCTTCTTCAGAAAAATCTGGTTTTGCATAAATTTCATCTTTTTTTTCAATTATATTACATAATTCTGTATGTCCTTTTATTACAGATTGTAATACTTCCATTTCATCATATTCATAATGATCCTGTTTCAATACTGCCAATCTCTTTCCTGGAGTTATTGATACATTCCCATTATCTGGTTCAATCTCTCCAGATAAAATTTTCAAAAAAGTTGATTTTCCTGACCCATTTGCTCCTATTAATCCATAACAATTTCCCTTTGTAAATTTAATATTTACATCTTCAAATAACTTTCTTGCTCCAAATCTTAACCCTACATTTACTGTACTTATCATTTTTTTACTTCCTCCAAGTTTTTCTATATTTTAATTTTTTTTATATTTTTTTATTTACTTCTTCTATTTCTTTTTTATATGTTGCTAATTTTTGATAACTTGCCTCTAGTTCCAAATTTTTATCTTCTATTTCTTTCAAATAAGTAATTATTTCTTCATTTCTAATTTCTAATTCTTTTCTCATATTTCTTTGTTCCGTAATATCAACTGCTATTCCTAACATTACTTTCTTTTTTGTCTCCATTGTTTCAAATGGTACTTTTATTGTTTGCATTATCTTTACAGTTCCATCATTTTCATGATTTTCTTCTTCTGCTATAAATTTAGTTTTTCCTGTCCTTATTACCTCTCTGTCGTCTTCTAAAAAATCTTTTACTTCATCGATTGGTATAGACTTATCTTTTGCATGAATAATAATATGCTTTTCTCCTTCCATTTCTAAGGGCGTTAAAGCATAACCATCTGCTGTTGCTTTATTTACAAGTAAAAATACTCCATCTTCATCTTTTACAAATATCTTATATGGTATTATATCAATTATTTGTCTTAATTCATTTCTCTTTGCTTTTATTTCCTGTTTTCCATTTAATAACTGAATATTATTCAATTCTAAAACTTGATTATTTTCTTTTATTTTTTCTTCTTTTCCATGTATTTTATCTAACATTTTTTTATAATTAATAAGTAATTCATCAATTTCTTCTACATTAGTTTTAAATTCATCTATATTTACTATTTTTTTTAAATATATTATTTTTTTTAATTTACATACTATTTTTTTAATATCTTTATAAACACATACTTTACTTGTTATATACATAAAAATAATAAATATAAAATAATAAATTAATGCCATTTTTAAAAAATCCAATCGACTAATTTTTATCAACATATATTCTAAACTATTATCTAACTTCCAACATCTATTACATGTTAAAAAAGTTAATGTTATAATTGCAATAATATTCAAAATTGTAATACATCCTATAATTTCTGTTGTTTTCTTCATAATTTGTTTTTTTAAAGAAATCAATTTTTATCCTCCCTTTTTTTCAATTTTCTCTATTATTCATTATACCAAAAAAACAGACTATTTTCAATCAAAACGATTAAAATAATATGCTTTTAATTATATCTGAAATTTAATTAAGTCTCATTAAAAACAGTATTTTTATAATTATTTGATTATTTAAAATATTTAATCCTTAAAATTAGAAATATATTATCAAAAAAAGCAACTATTCTACTATTTTTTCTTCTTTGGTTACTAATGAAATTATATTATCTGATAACAATTGAAAACCTTTTAATTGTTTATGTAATGTTATTATTATTACTTTTAGTATTGCTATTACTGGTATTGCCCCTAGCATTCCTATAAATCCAAATAAATTGCTTCCCGCCATTACACCTAATAAAACTATCATAGGATGTAAATTTACTGACTTACCTATAATTGATGGCTTAAAATAAACATTGTCTAATAATTGAACTACTACTATTACAATTACTACTCCTAGTATTGAATTTGATACCCCAAATATCGAAGTATATTCTTTTGGAATTATATTTAATAATGTTATTATAATTCCAATCCCACCACCGAATAAAGGACCAATATATGGAATTGCATTAAATATTCCAACAATCCCTCCTGTTATAATTGCAATTTGTAATGGAAATCCAATTATAAAAAATCCAATTGACGTAAAAATACCTATTGCAAAGCATTCTAATATTGTTCCTCTTATATAACTTCCAAATATATTATCTACTTCTTTTATTGTTATTATACTTATCTCAAAATATCTATTTGGAATCATCTCAAATAATATTTTTTTTAATTCCCGACCTTGTGCCAAAAAAGAAATCACACAAAATGGTATTATTATTAATAATGATGATAAACCTGCTATACTTGACAATAATGCTGGTAATTTATTTGTAATAATTGAACTTTCATTAATTTTTTCTATTGCTCTTTTAAAAAATTCATCCCAATTTACAAAATTATACTTAGTTGTCAAAAAAATTTCAAATTTATCTAATGCATTGATAATCGAATCTTTCCACATAAGCATTGTTTCTGTCGAAGGAAAACAAGTTATTATTGCCATAATTAAACTTCCCATTCCCAAAATCAATGTTATAAATATTATTGCGATTACATAATTTCTAGGAATTCTCATTCTTTCTCCAAATATAACTATTGGATTTAATAAATAAGATATAATTAATGCAGCTAATACTGCATTTAAAAGTGATAATATCGAATACATTCCTAAAATAAAGATCATTATTAAAAAAATATAAAATCCTAATTTGACTAAATTTAATTCCAAAAAAGTTCTTTTCTTTAAATTACTTATCTCTGTTTGACTATTCATTAGAACCCTCCAACAATTTTTTACATGTAATCAATTCATTTGTAGTACTAACTAATCTTTTCCCAGTCATCATTGCTAAATTTTTTAATATTTTAATTCCTGTTCTTGGTTCACTTTTTATTAATTCAAATAATTCATGTTTAAATAAAACTACTGCTTTTGTAATTGTCTTACATCTTGCCGAAGCAGATCTTGGAATTTCATTTAGCAATGATAATTCTCCTAAAAAATCTTCTTCAGATATACTTGCAAGAACCAAAGTTTCTCCATTTTCAGAAATTTTTTCTATACTTACATTACCAGTTTTTATAATAAAAAGAGCTGATCCTGGAGTTCCTTCCTTAAATAGATATTCTTCTGCTTTATATTCTCTTGCATAAACAATATGACTAATTTTTGTTAGTTCTTTTTTGTTTAAATAATCAAATAATGGCACTTTTTTGAATATTTCTATTATATCTGCATCTTCTTCTTCTTTTTTAAATATATTTTTCCATCTTGACAACTCCATTTATAATCCCTGCTTTCATTTTAAAATTAGCGAGTTGATTAAACAACTCGCTAATTTTATTTTTTATATTCCTTTAATTAAAGTTCACTATTGATTTTTTCTTTTATCAATAAAACTAAATCTTTTATTTCCATTTCTCTTTTTTGATCTTCATTTCTATATTTAACTTCAACTTTCCCCTCAGAAATTCCTCTTCCAACTATTATTGTTATAGGAAATCCTATTAAATCTGCATCTTTAAATTTAAATCCAACTCTTTGTGCTCTATCATCCAATACAACTTCAATTTTTTCTTTTAACATTCCTTCATAAAGTTCTGTTGCTACTTTCATTTGTTCTTCATTCTTAACATTAATTGGAATTATATCTACTTGATAAGGTGCAATTGACATTGGCCAAATTATTCCATTCTCATCATTATTTTGCTCTATTGCAGCTGCCATTGTTCTTGAAACCCCTATTCCATAACACCCCATTAACATTGGATGTGTTCTTCCATTCTTGTCATTATATATACAATTTAATTTTTCAGAATAGTTTGTTCCTAATTTAAATACTTGTCCTACTTCTATTCCTCTAGCACTTTTTAATACTCCATCACATTTAGGACATTTTTCATTTATCTTAGCTTTTCTTATATCTCCTACTATTTCAATTTCATAATCTCTGTTGTGATTACTATTTTTATAATGTATATCTTCTATATTTGCTCCAGTTATATAATTTTTCATAACTTCTACTGTTTCATCTGCTACTATTTTAATATCTTTTAATCCTATTGGACCTAAAAATCCTCTTTTCAAATTTAATTCTTCTATTTCTTTATCTGTCGCCAATTCAATTTCTGAAACTTTTAATACGTGCTTCAATTTTATTTCATTAATTTCATAATCGCCTCGTATTAATGCCATTATATAATCTTTTTCATCCGCTTTAAATATCATAGCTTTAACTGTTTCTTTCTCTTTTACATTTAAAAATTCTGCTACTTCTTCTATAGATTTTTTATTTGGTGTTTCTACTTTTTCTAATCCTAATCCTGCTATTTCTGCTATTTCTAATTCTAAATCACTTTGTGCTTTTTCTATATTTGCAGCATAATCACATTTATCACAGTACAAAACTTCATCTTCTCCAGAATCTGCTAGCACCATAATCTCATGAGTTGTATCTCCTCCTATACTCCCAGAATCTGCCTCTACTGCCCTAAAATCCAATCCACATCTTGTAAATATTCTATTATATGCTTCATGCATTTTATTATACTCAATTTCTAATGATTCTTCATCTGCATGAAAACTATATCCATCTTTCATTAAAAATTCTCTACCTCTCATCAAACCAAATCTTGGCCTTCTTTCATCTCTAAATTTTGTTTGAATTTGATATAAATTTACTGGTAATTCTTTATATGAACTAATAGTATCTCTTACTATATCTGTCACTACTTCTTCGTGTGTTGGGCCTAATGCAAATTCTCTTTCATGTCTATCTTTCATTCTCATTAACTCTCCACCCATTTTACCCCATCTACCTGATTCTTGCCATAATTCTGCTGGTTGCATTACAGGCATATTTACTTCTTGAGCTCCTGTTTTATCTATTTCTTCTCTTACTATATTTTCTATTTTTCTTAATACTCTATACCCTAAAGGCAAATATGAATAAATTCCACTTGCCAATTTTTTCATCATTCCAGCTCTCAATAATAATTTATGACTTATTACTTCCGCTTCCTTTGGATCATCTTTTAAAGTTTTTACAAATAGTTTGCTAAATTTCATTTTTTCTCCTCTTTCTGTTTATTTTTATTTTTTGTGATTTTTTATCTTTTTCTTTTGTATCTTTTTCTTTTATATTTACAGACAATATTTTTTATTTAGAATTATTGTTATCTTGTATTTTTAGTACTATAAATATAATTATTGCTAATGGTATAATCCCTAAAAATAATTTTGCTGCTATTTTTAATACAGCTATTGCTACTATTACTGCAAAAGCATATCCAATGCTTTTTATTATTATTTCCTGAGTGTTTGGATTCAAATTTTTCATTATAACCCCCTACTATTTTTATTTAATTATATCACAATCATAGCTTACTTTCAATCAAAAAAGTATTTTTTAACTTTTTTGATCTTATATTAATAACGATTCTCACTCTTGACTAATTTAACTCAAAATGTTATTCTTAATTATATTTATTTGAAAATTTAGACTAAAAATTTAAATTAAAAGGAGTGATTAAAATGAATAAAAAATTAGGCTTTGAAACATTACAATTACATGCAGGACAGATTGCAGATCCTGTAACTGGAGCAAGAGCCGTTCCTATTTATCAAACAACTGCATATGAATTTAAAAATACTCAATATGCTGCTGATTTATTTGCTTTAAAAGAAGAAGGAAATATTTATACTAGAATTAATAATCCTACAACTGAAGTATTAGAAAAAAGAATGGCCGCTTTAGATGGTGGTTCTGGTGCATTAGCCGTAGCTTCTGGTTCTGCTGCTATAACATATGCAATTATGAATATTGCTGAAGCAGGCGATGAAATAATTTCATCTAGCACTCTTTATGGAGGAACCTTTAATCTTTTTAGAAATACATTACCAAAATATGGTATAAATACAACTTTTGTTAACCCTGATAATTTAGAAGAATTTGAAAATGCGATTAATGAAAATACAAAAGCTATTTATTTAGAAACAATTGCAAATCCAAATATAAATCTTTTAGATTTTGAAAAATTAGGTGAAATAGCTCATAAAAATGGAATACCTGTAATTATAGATAATACTTTTGCTACTCCATATTTATTTAAGCCATTAGAACATGGAGCAGATATTGTTGTTTATTCTGCTACTAAGTTTTTAGGTGGACACGGTACTTCTATTGCAGGAATAATCGTCGATGGTGGAAAATTTGATTGGGCTGGAAGCGGTAGATTTGATAATTTCACTACTCCTGATCCAAGTTATCATGGATTAAAATATTCTGATTTAAATGAATTAGCATTTATTACAAAAGTAAGATCTCAACTTTTAAGAGATATGGGAGCATCTATTAGTCCTTTTAATTCATTTCTTATATTACAAGGATTAGAAACATTATCTCTTCGAATGGATAGACATATTGAAAATACAAAAAAAGTAATTGCATTTTTAGAAGAAAATGAAAATGTAACTTGGATTAATTATCCTTATTCAAAAGGAAATAAATATAGAGCTTTAGCAGAAAAATATTTACCAAAAGGAGCTGGATCAATCTTTACATTTGGTATAAAAGGTGGTCTCAAAGCAGGAGCTATTTTTATAGATTCTTTAGAACTATTTTCTCATGTAGCAAATGTAGCTGATGCAAAATCACTTATTATTCATCCTGCTAGTACAACACATGCACAACTTTCCAAAAAAGATAAAGAAGCAGCTGGAGTTAAAGAAGAATTAATAAGAATTTCTATTGGTTTAGAAACTGCTGAGGATTTAATAGATGATTTAAGGCAAGGATTTGATAAAATAAATAAATAAAGTGTTTTTAGAGCAAGGTTGTTCAATACTAGAATATATGATAAAAGATTTTTTTGATTTGAGTAGGGACTACAAAATACCTTATTTTTGTAATTAAAAGACCTTTTTTTTACAATCACTGAATTAAAAACAAGCAACAAAAAAGTTGTAAATCATTGTGATTTACAACTTTTTTGTTATTTATTTTAATTATTTATTTTAACACTGTGAACTATTCCTAACATTATAAAAGTTACAAGAAATGAACTTCCTCCATAACTCATCAATAATAATGGTAAACCTGTTATTGGCATCATTCCCATTACCATGCCCATATTTACAAAACTATGAAAAAATATCATACCAGCAACTCCAAAACATAACATTTTACCAAATTCATTTTCACTTTTTTGACCTATGCTTATTATTTTAAAAATCAAACTAAAATATAATCCTAATAATATTATAGCACCCACAAATCCAAATTCTTCACTAAATACTGAAAATATGAAATCTGTATGTGATTCAGGCAAAAATTTCAAATTATTTTGAGTTCCATTAAATAAACCTTTTCCAAAAAGTCTACCAGACCCAACTGCAATTTTTGATTGAATTACATTCCAACCACTTCCTAATATATCTTTTTCAGGATTTAAAAAAACTGAAATTCTCGATCGTTGATAATCTTTTAAAAAGAAAAAATATGCAACTGGAATTAAAGATATATTAATTCCAAGTAATGTCAAAAAAGGTATCAAATTAACATTTTTCAAAAAAATCAATAGATAATATAAAAAAACAAGTACCAAAGATGTCCCTAAGTCTGGTTGCTTTAGAATTAACAAAAAAGGTATCAAAATATGAATTCCAGTTTTTATTATTCCTACCCATCCTCCAACACCTTTATCAAATTTATTTACTAATAATTCTGAAAAGGTTATAATTATAAATATCTTTGCAAATTCAGAAGGCTGTATATTTATTGGTCCTAAAGAAATCCATCTAGTAGCTCCTAATCTAGTCGTTCCTATAAAATATACTGCTAATAATAGTACTAAATTAAATATATAAATTATTTTTGAAAATTTCATATATTTCCTAAAATCAATAAAACTAACAATTATAAATGCTATTAAACCTATAAAAATCCAAATAATCTCTTTTATTAGAAAATTATTTGTTATATTTTTGGTTGCACTATAAACTGTTATCAGACTTATCATTATAATTGAAATTATATTAATAATATATCCACTATCAATTAATTTGAACTTTTTTGATATTGATCTTATCTTTTGATTATTCTTCATTTCTTCTTTGATTTCTAACTTTTCTAATTGGTATACTTATTGACAATCCTACTTCTTCATTTTCTTTATCCAAATTAAATTCTAATCCAGATTCTTCTATTTCTAAATATTTATTAAAAACTTCCATTAAATCATTTTTCAAATGTTCCATCATTACAGGAGTAAAATTTGTTCTATCTTGCATTATAATTACTTTTAATCTATTCTTAGCAACATTCCCACTTTTTTCACTTCTAAACATCTGCTTAATTTTACTTAACATTTTTCCCTCCTTTATTTTTTTATTTTTTAAACATCTTTACTAATTTTCCTAAAATTCCCCTTTTTTCATCTAATGATAATAAAGGTATTTTTTCTCCTAAAATTCTTTTCACTATATTTCTATAAGCCTCTCCTGCTCTTAAATTATCTGTCTTTACTATTGGTTCTCCTCTATTTGCAGAAGTTATAATTGATTCATCATCTGGTATTATTCCTAATAAATCTATTCCTAATAAATCTATAACATCATCTACTGCTAACATTTCTCCTCTATCTACCATATCTTTTCTTATTCTATTAATTATAAGTTGTGGCATATTTTTCTCTGCTGCTTCTAACAATCCAACTATTCTATCGGCATCTCTTACTGCCGAAATTTCAGGATTTGTTACCACTATTACCTCATCTGCTCCCGCTATAGCATTTTTAAATCCTCTTTCTATTCCTGCTGGAGAATCTATAAATACATAGTCAAAATCTTGTGCCAATTCTTCTGTTATTTTTATCATATCTTCTGGAGTTACTGCCTCTTTTTCTCTTGTTTGTGCTGCAGCTAATAATTGTAAATTGTCTCTAAATTTTTTATCTCTTATCATAGCTTTTTTTAATTTTACTCTTCCTTCTACTACATCTACAATATCATATATTATCCTATTTTCCAATCCCATAATAACATCTAAATTTCTTAAACCTATATCAGCATCTATTACCGCTACTTTTTTACCTTGTGCTGCAAGACCTGTACTAATATTAGCTGTTGTAGTTGTTTTTCCTACACCACCTTTTCCAGATGTTATTGCGTAAACTATTCCTTTTCCCAATTTATTCCCTCCTCTTAATGTTTTCCTGTATATCCAAATCCATTTCCTTCTCTTTTTGTTTCTTTTATTTCTTCTACTTCTTCTAACTTTGCTTTATATACTTTTTTGAGTACAAATTGTCCTATTCTTTCATAAGGTTGTATGCTATATTCTTCATTGCTTAAATTTATTATTATTATTTTTATTTCACCTGTATAATCCGAATCTATTGTACCAGGACTATTAATTAATGTCAAGCCGTGCTTCAATGCCAACCCACTTCTAGGTCTTACCTGTATTTCATATCCATATGGAATTTCCATTTTAATTCCTGTTGGAATCAATTTTCTTTCCAAAGGTTTTATATTTATCTCTTCTTTTATATTTGCAAATACATCCATACCTGATGCTCCGTCAGTCATATATTTAGGTAATTTTGCATTTTCATCTTTTATAACTTTTATTTTTATTTCTTGCAATTTTTCACTTCCCTAATTTATTATTGTAAATCTCCTAATACTGTAATGAAATATTTTTCATTATTAAACATTTCATTTGCGAAATCTTTTACATTTTCTAGAGTCACTTTTTCTATTTTTTCTATCGTCTTTTCAATTGTCTCTATTTCACCATAATCCATAAAAACTCTTGCAAATCGAACCATTCTTGCCTTTGTACTTTCTAATCCTAATATTAAAGAACTCTTTAATTGATTTTTTGCTCTATTTAATTCTTGTTTTGTAATACCTTCTTTTTTGATTTTATCAAATTCTTTTTTGATTATTTCTAATACTTCTTTGTACGCTTCTTTGGTTGTTGCTGCGTAAACTGTAAACAATCCACCTTCTTCGTATGAAGTAGAGTATGAATGAATTGTGTAAGCCAATCCTCTTTCTTCTCTTACTTCCTGAAATAATCTTGAGCTCATATTTCCACCCAAAATATTAGAAAGTATTGCTAAAGTATATCTTTTTTCATCTTTTCTCTTTATTGCCTCTACATTTAGACATAGATGAACTTGTTGTATATCTTTTTTCATTTCTTCTATTCCATAATTAAATTTAAATTTCCCATCATATTTTCTTTTTTGACTTTTTCTTTCTAGTAAAGCAAATTTATTTTCAAGTTCTTTTAATACTTCATCTTCATTTATATCTCCTACTACAGATATAAATGTATTATCTGTGGTATATCTTTGTTTCCAATAACTTGCTAATTCTTCGCTTGTAATTTCATTTACACTTTCTTCTGTCCCTAATACAGGATTTGCCAATACTCCGCCTTCCAAAACTTTTGCACTATTTAAATCATGAATCTTTTCTTCCGGAATATCTTCATACATTCTAATTTCTTCTATTATAACTCCCCGTTCTTTTTTCATTTCTTCAGTTGAAAATATTGAATTTAAATAAATATCTGAAAGAATATCTATCCCTATTTTTGTATATTCACTTAAACTTTTTATATAAAATGCTGTTATTTCTTTTGAAGTAAATGCATTCATTTCTCCACCAACATCATCTATTTCTTCTGATATTTGCTTGGCTGTTCTTGTTTTAGTTCCTTTAAATAACATATGTTCCAAAAAATGAGAAATTCCTGCCTCATTTTCTAATTCATATTTAGTTCCTGTTTTTACAAATATCCCCATTGAAACTGATTTACTTGTTGTTATTTTTTCTATTATTACTGGTATTCCATTTGACAATTTTTTTATTTTCAATATTTAACTCCCATCTTTTTTTTAATATTCTGCTCTGCTCATTGTAAATATTCCCAACACTAAAAACATTATATTTGGAATCCAAGCACCTAATATAGGTGATATAAAACCACCAATTCCCATTGCTTCCATCGTCGCCATTACTACATAGTAAATATATCCAATAACAACACTTAATCCAATACTTACTGCTGATGCACCTCTAACGTACCTACTTCCCAAAGACAGTCCAATAAAACTCATTATCAACCCTGCAAAAGGATAAGCTACTTTTTTATACATTGCTACCATTATTTTTTTTACATCCCCACCAGTTTTTTTTATAAATTTAGCTGATTCATTCAACTCTTTTACTGTCATTTCATTTGCCCTAATTTTATCTCGTAAAAAATCATCAACATTTTCTTTTAAAAATTTAGGATTAAATACTTCAGAAGAATATGTTTTATGCTCTAATGTATCATTTATTTTGACATTATACAGAGTCCACTTTTTCAATTTTTCTTCATATTTTCCTTTTTTGGCAACTATTATCCTTTTCACATCATTTAATTCATCATTCATTTCAACTATTTCTATATTATTTATTGTTTGATTTCCTCCGTTTACCATTCGTACATAATACAAATAGTTTCCACTTCCTTTTAGATATACATTTGTTTTTACTCTTGAATCTTGTACTCTATATATTTTATCATATTTCAATTCTCTTTTTCTCTGATTACCTTTTGGTACAACAATATTATTGAACCATAACATAAATATTGAAATTAGTAAAGAACATAAAACTGGAGATATTATTATTCTTTTAAAACTTATTCCTGATGTCTTTAATGCAATTATTTCTGAATTTGTTGCCATTTTATTTATTGTCATTAATCCACCTAATAATATTCCTAATGGAACTACATTTACTATTACATCTGGTAAACCTACCATCAATAATTCCATTCCTTGTATATAATTTAATTTTCCATCCATAATATAAGCCATTACTCTAAACAATTCACTTAAAATAAATATATTTAAAAAAGCAAGTGTTCCTATTAAAAATGATTTTATAAATTTCACTAATATATATTTATCTATCTTTTTCATCTATCTTCTCCTCATTTGCCTTATAAATAATATTAAACTTAAAATCGTCAATAATACATTAGGATAGCCTAATGCTATTGCTGGATGTAGTATTTCTTTTTTAGCTAAAATTTTACCTAAATTCATTCCCATCATATATAAAAATATAATTACCAAACTTATCCCAAAGCTTACCCCTTTTCCTGATCTATTATTTTTAACTGACAGCATAACTCCCAAAAAAGATAATATTAAAGTTGATAATGGAATTGCTAATTTTTGATAATATTCTATTTCATAAGAAAGTTTTTCGTCAGTTTTTTCTTTGAAGGTATTTATCTTCTTGTTTAATTCACTTATTCCCATCATTGATTTACTTTTACTTTTATTTTTAGAAAACCCTCCAAAAAATGTATTTATTGGTATTAATTGTTTATCAAAACTTCCTCTTAATTTTTCTTCTCCATCTGAACCTAATTTATAAAATTTTGCATCTGATAAAATCATATTTGAATCTTTCCATTCAGCTTTTTTGGATATTATTATTTGTGGATATTGACTGTCTTTTTCTTTTTTGAAAACAACCAAATTTTTTGCAATATCATTTTCCTGATCCATTCCATTGACATAAATGCTATACTCTCCAATATTTTCAATAAATACTTTTTCTTCTATTTTTAATGCCGGCTTTTTATATGCTATTTTTTTTGTTATCAAAGATAATTTATCATAAGAATCTGGCACAATTTTTTCTTCTATAAAATAAACTAAACCTGTCATTAGTATTCCTAAAATTAGAGCTGGCATTAAAAATCTTTTTATTCCTATACCTATAGATTCTAAGGCTATTAACTCACTTGTGCTTGATAAATTTCCATATGTTAGCATTACACCTAATAATAATCCCATAGGTACTGTCTGTACCAGTATTGGTGGAAAATAATATGAAATCATCTCTAATACTTCTATTGCTGGAATATTCTTTACCAATATATTTTCCATCATTTCTACTAAAATATCAATCAAAAAAATAAAAGTAAATAAACTTATTCCAAAGATAGTTGGTAAAGCCATTTCTTTATATATATATTTATCAATTATCTTCATTTTCCTTCTCCTTCAATACTTTCTCAAGAAGTTTATTTATTTCTATTTCTGGTCTTTCTTTTTCTATTTTCTTTTTAATTTGTTCTATTTTGTCTCCGTTTGAATCTAAAGCTTTTTTTAGTAAATCTTCTATTGCCTTATCTGTTTGAAATTCTCTCAACTTTTTATTCATACTATCAGGAAATATTTTTGTTAATTTTGGTGATATTTCTGATATTATTTTTCCAGAATAACTATCTTTTAAATATTTTTTTACATCTTTATTAAAATTAGAAACAACAGAAAGTATTACAATAATTATTAATGATATTATTATTCCCTTCAATAAACCTATAATTCCTCCACCTAATCTATCTACCCAACCTAATAATACTTTTTCAAAAAACTTTTTTGTTATAAGTAATATTAGATATAAAATCAAATATACTCCAATAAATATAATAACATATGCTATTATAAATTTAACTGTACTTTCTCCTGAACTATTTTTAATTATAGCGTATATTCTATTCACTATCTTCTTTGATATTAAAGTTGCTATTAATATACCAAAAAGCGAAAAAAATTCAAATATCAAACCTTTTTTTATACCAAAAAGTATTGAAATCAAAATTATACCTATCAAAAAAGCGTCAATATACATTGTTTTCCTCCATTTCAAAATACTTATTCAATTTTTTTATTCTTTCTCTTATTGTTTCTTCATTGCTAATTTCACCATATGCAATCATTTCTAAATTTTCTATTCTCGTTAAAATGTTTTGTATCGATTCTTTTTTTAATATTTTTTTTTCGATTTCTATTAATGTTAATGTTAATGATTTATATTTTGTATTATTATATAATAGTTCATATAATTTTTCTTGTCTTTCTTTTAAACTTCCTTCTGAAATGTGACCAGTAATTTTTTTTTCCAAAATTTCAACTCTTTCTTTTTCTAATTTAATATTTACTAAATTAAAGCCAAAAAAATCTACTTCTATTTCTTTCAAATCTATTTGTGCATAAATAGAAGTAGTTAGTATTATTCCAAAAAAGATTCCTATTATAATTTTATTTTTTTTTTTCTTTATCATTAGCAAGCTCCTTTTCTTTTTTTGCCAATTCAAAGTCCATATCAAAAACTAGATCCAAATCTTTACTATATATTTTAATATGATATTTTCCATCTTTTATTTTATTATCTGTATTTGATGTCAAAAACCATTCTTCACTAATAAATACTGTTTTATATGATGATAATTCTATCTTTTTTGATATTTCTCTTCTATTATCCATATAATTTTTTTTATAAATCAATTTATCTTCTTTTGATATCACAAAATTAAAAATATCTTCATATTCTATATTTAATATTTGTTTTTTTCTTTTATTATTTTTTATAGCAAAATTTATTATTAAAAATTCATCTTCTTTTAATGTATATTTATTAAAAAAAACAGTATATTGAATACCATTTTTTTTAATAGTTTTTTTTATAGGCATTTCTTTATTATAATACATCCTCAATCCAAAAAAGACTAATATTATCAAAATAATATCAACTACTGTTATTGTATTTGGTTTGAATTTTTTTACAATTTTAAGCAATATTTCCACTTCCTAATAAAGATATTTCACTTACAATTTTTCCATTTTTTATATATGTTCTATGCACTCTTCTCGATAAATGAGTTAAAACTTCATAGGGAATTGTTTGAGTTTCATCCGCAATTTTTTTTGCAGTCAATTCTCCTCCAATAATTATTACTTCCTCTCCCATTTCAACCTCTTTTAATTTCCCATTTAATTTCACCATCATATGATCCATACAAATATTCCCAACTATTTTACATTTCATTCCTTTTATTAATACTTCCCCATTATTTGATAATAACCTACTTAATCCATCTCCATACCCTGCAGAAATAGTTACTATTATTTCTCCTGGATTTGCGATATAATTTTTATTATATCCAATAAACCTCTGCTTTGTTATTTTTTGGATATTTACTATTTTGCTTTTTAATGTCAAAATAGGAAAAAAATTCCTTTCATAATCATAATCAAATGGAACTATTCCATATAATAATATACCTGGTCTTATAGTATTGTATTTATCTTCCAAATTCAATATTCCCGAGCTATTAGCTATATGAATATATTCTGTTTTTTTTAAATTATTATTAATATTATCAAATAATTTTCTTTGTTCTTTAGTGTAATTAATATCCGTATCTGATGATGAGTAATGAGTAAAAACACCTTTCATTTCTGCAATGTTTTTCTCTTCTATTTCTTTTATTACTTTTTTTAGTTTTTCTTCTGAAAATCCAATTCTTCCCATTCCAGTTTCTATATTAATATGTATTTTTGGATATATTTTATTCCTTTTTATATATTCAAACTCTTCATAATTAGATAAACATATTTGTATTCCTAATGATACTGCTTTTTTCCAATCTTCTAATGGCGTAGAACCTAATATTAAAATATCTGTTTTTATTCCATTATTTAATAATTCTTCTGCTTCTTCTAGTGAAGCTACTCCTAATAATTCCACTTTATTTATTTCTAATTCTTTTGCTATTTCTATGGCACCGTGTCCATAAGCATTCGCTTTTATTACCCCTAATATTTTTTTTTCATTTGTTTGCTTTCTTATTTCTTCCAAGTTTCTTTTCAATTTATCTAAATCTATTTCTGCAACAATTCTCATTTTCTTTATCCCTCTTCAAATAATTTTAAAACTACCAAGCAAATACTTGGTAGTTTTATTTTTTAAAAAACTATTTCAACTTAAAATTTATTCCTCTTCCTTTTTTGAAAGCTTCTACCTTATTTTCTTTAGTCAACCAACCGATTGATAACAAAATATCTTCTTTCTTTAAAGAACATTCTTTTATCAAATTTGCCATACTTAATTCACCTTTTTCTGATAAAGCATTCCAAACTTTTCCCGCACTTTGACCAATAATCTCTTCATTATATCTCATTACACAAACAACCCCTCTCTTTTATTTTAATGTAACTTTTTCTCCTTTTTCCAACATATCTACTACAGGACTTGCTACAAATATTGATGAATATGTTCCTGCCAATACTCCTATTAGTAAAGCCGTAATAAATGTTCTTATTGATGCTCCACCAAAAATCAATACCGCTGATATTGCTAATAATGTTGTAACTGAAGTATTAATTGACCTTCTAAATACTTGAGTTATACTATTATCTATTATATCTCCTAATGATTTAGATGGATTTTTCTTTAAATTTTCTCTTATTCTATCAAATACAACTATTGTATCATTTATAGAATATCCTAATATTGTTAATACTGCTGCTATAAAAGGTGAATTTATTTCTGATCCCATTAAAGAAATAACTCCTAATGTTATAATTACATCATGAAATAATGCAATTATTGCTGCTAAAGCAAATTTAAATTCAAATCTTATTGTAATATACCCTACTATTAATAATGAGGCTATTAATAGTGCATTTATAGCTTTCCATTTTAATTCTTTTCCTATCGTTGATCCAATTTTATCACTTTTTTGAATTTCAAATTTTAAATATTTTTTTTCTAATTCAGCTAAAATATTTCCTTTTTCTAATTCATTTATCTCTGGAGTTCTAATAATCCCAACATTACCTTCTGATATTTGAACTTTTCTTGAACTTAATACTGGATATCCTATTTCTATTTCTTCTAATACTTTATCTAAAGACTCCATATCTATATTTTTTTCAAATTTTAATTGCAATATATTTCCACCTGTAAAGTCTATTCCATAATTAAAGTTTTTTATCCCTAAAGACAGTAGTGAGATTACTATTAATACTATTGATATTCCTAGATATATATTCTTTTTTTCCATTATTTTCATTATTTTACCTCCTTAACACCAAATAATACTGTGCTTTTTACTTTTAATAAATATACAAATCCTTTTAATAACAGTTTAGTCACTATTATTGCTGTAAACATACTTGCTAAAATCCCTATTGATAAAGTTATTGCAAACCCTTTTATTGGTCCTGTCCCTAACATAAATAAAATTGAAGTTATAATCAATGTCGTTATATTTGAATCAAATATTGCAACATATGCTTTTTTGAATCCATTATCAATTGATGCTAGTACACTATTTCCCAATACCATTTCTTCTTTTATTCTTTCAAATATTATAACGTTTGCATCTACTGCCATTCCAACCGCTAATATAAATCCTGCTATTCCTGGCAATGTTAATGTTGCATCAACAAAATTTAAAGTTCCAAATGAAATTATAGCAAAGATTATTATTGCAACATCTGCTACTAATCCTGGTAATCTGTAAAAAATAACCATAAAAACCATTATTAGTAATGCTCCTATTATCGCTGCTTGATAACTTTGTGCAATTGATTTTTCTCCTAAACTAGCTCCTACTGATCTTGTTTCTAACAATTCAACTCTTACTGGTAATGCTCCTGCATTAAGTAAAGTTGCTAAGTTTTTAGCCTCATCTACTGAGTATTGTCCTGTTATTACTCCTCTTCCTGCTGAAATTTCAGATTGTATAGTTGGTGCTGTTTGCTTTTCACCATCTAAAGTTATTGCTAATTGTTTTCCAATATTGTCTCTTGTTATTTGTGCAAAAACTTTTGCACCTTTAGTTGTCAATTCAAATGCAATTTGAGGTCTTCCTAAATTATCAAAACTTACATCTGCTTTTTGTAATTCTTTTCCTGTTAATAAAACATCACCCATTTCACCATCTTCCATCATTCTAAATTCTAAAAGTGCTGTTTTTCCTATTAATTTTATTGCTTCTTCTGTATTTTTTACTCCTGGTAATTCTACTATTATTCTTTTATCACCACTTCTTTGTATTGTTGGTTCTGTCACACCTAAACTATTTACTCTTCTGTCTAAAACTTCAATTAATCTTTTCATTGCCTCGTCATCCACTTTTAAATCATCTGTCGCCTGTGCCTCTAACACTACATAAACTCCACCTTTTAAATCTAGTCCTAATCTTGTTTCTTTAAAAAAAGTTAGCCATCCTGTTCCTAGAATAATTAAAATAATTAATCCGATTTTTACCATTAATGATTTTTTCATTTCCACTTTCTAATTCCTCCTCTTTTGATTGTTAGTTCTTTTTCTACCTTATTTTTTCATATTTAAGTATGTTTGAAGAATAATACTTGCTGCTACTTTGTCTACAACTTTTCTTTTTTCTTTGGCTCCTTTTTTGGTTGCTTCATTTAACATCTTATCAGCAGATACAGTGCTATATCTTTCATCGACTGTTATTATTTCAATATTACTTAAATTTTTTGTTAATTCACTTATGAATTCTCTTACTTTTTCTGCTTGCCTTTTTTCTGTTCCGTCTAAACTTAAAGGCATTCCGACTACTATTTTTTCAGCTTTTTTGATTTCAATTAATTCAATAATCCTATTTATTGGTTCTGTTTTCCTTCGATCTATTACTTCCAAAGGAGATGCTATTATTCCTAAAAGATCTGATGAAGCTACTCCAATTCTAACATCACCTACATCTAATGCCAAAATTCTCATAATTTCTCCTCTATCATTTTTTTTGCAAATTCAATTGCTTCATTTACTTTACTTCCATTTTTTCCGCCTGCTTGAGCAAAATCAGGTCTACCGCCACCATTTCCTTCTGCTATTTTAGAAATTTCTCTAACCAAATCTCCTGCTTTTATTCCTTTTTGTATTAAATCTTTTGTTACTCCTACCATAAATATTGCTTTCCCATTATTTGTTCCAAAAACAATTATACATGATTTTAATTTTTCTTTCCCTTTATCCATCATTTGTCGTAAAGTTGATACATCTTGATTTTTAAAACTTTTCAAAATAACATTTACTCCATTTATATTCATTGGCTTCTCTAAAATTTCATTCATTTCAAATGAAGCAATTTGAGATTTCAATTTTTCAATTTCTTTTTCTAGTTTTTTATTATTTTCTAAGTTTTGATTCACTTTTTCAATTATTTTTTCTTTATCTGTTTTTAATAACTCTGCTATTTTCGTTTCACTATTTTCTAATCTTCTCACATATTTTAATGCATTTTGACCTGTAACAGCTTCTATTCTTCTTACTCCAGAAGCCACTCCATTTTCAGTTAATATTTTAAATAAACCTATTTCTCCAATAGAATTCACATGAGTTCCACCACATAATTCTGTTGATGTATTATTTATATCAACCACTCTAACTATTTTTCCATATTTATTATCAAATAAAGCAATTGCTCCCATTTCTTTAGCTTCTGCCATACTTTTTTCTTCTACTTTCACTTCAATATTTTTTAATATATTTTCATTCACAATTCTTTCTATTTCTTCTATTTCTTCTTTTTTTAAGGCTTCATAATGCGAACAATCAAATCTTAATCTGTCATCTTGCACTAAAGATCCTTCTTGATGGACATGTCCTCCCACTACTTCATGTAAAGCAGCTTGTAATAAATGTGTTGCAGTATGATTTTTTTCAATATTTCTTCTTCTATTTACATCTATTTTCATTTCTACATTTTCTGATACTTGAAGTTCTCCATTTTTAACTTTTACTATATGTATAAACACATCTTTTCTTTTGTATACTTTTTTGACTTCTCCCATAAAAGTAGCATTTTCAATTATTCCAACATCTGATATTTGACCACCTGATTCTGCATAAAAAGGAGTTTTATCGGTTATTATTTCCAATTCATTATCTGATATCTTTTTTATATGTAAAATTGAAGCTTCTTCTATATCTTTATCATATCCTACAAATTTTGTTCTTCCATTTTCTTCATAAAACTTCTCTATAAAACTATCTTCTATTTTTTCACTTATTACTTCTCTTGAATTTCTAGCTCTTTCTTTTTGTTTTTCCATTTCTTTTTTAAATTCATCAAAACTAATTTCAATATTATTTTCTTGACAAATTTCTTCTGTTAATTCAAATGGAAATCCATAAGTATCATATAATTTAAATACTATTTTAGAATCTATTTTTGTTTTATTCTCTTTTTTGAGTTTTTTTATTTCCTCATCTGCTATAGACAATCCAAAATCTAATGTCCTAGCAAATTTTTCTTCTTCTATTGAAATAACTTTTTTTATATGTTCTCTCTGTTTTTTTAATTCTGGATAACCATATTCCATAGTTTTAATTACGATATCAATCAGATGATATAAAAACACTTTGTTATTATATCCCAATAATCGCCCATGTCTAGCTGCTCTTCTTAAAATTCTTCTTAAAATATATCCTCTTCCGTCATTTGAAGGTAAAACTCCATCACCTATTAAAAATACTATTGCTCTTAAATGATCTGCAATTATTTTTAAAGAAAAATCTATTTCTTTTTTCTCATTATATTTTACACCTGTTTTTTTTGCTACTTCTTCAATTATAGGTTTTATTAAATCTATATCAAAATTAGAATCTACATTTTGCATAACTGAAGCTATTCGTTCTAATCCCATTCCTGTATCAATATTTTTTTTAGGTAATGGTTTTAAACTTCCATCTTCTTGTCTATCATATTCAGTAAAAACCAAATTCCATATTTCCATATATCTATCACAATCACAACCAACAGCACAAGTGTCCAATCCACAGCCTTTTTCTTCCCCAAGGTCTATATATATTTCACTCGATGGTCCACAAGGACCAGTTGGACCTGCTTGCCAGAAATTATCTTCATCTCCCATTTTGACAATTCTTTCTAGTGGAACTTTAACTTGTTCATTCCATATTTTTATACTCTCTTCATCGTCTTTATATACAGAAATCCAAAGCTTTTCCTTTGGTAATTTTAACTCTTCGGTTAAAAATTCCCAAGCCCATTTAATAGCATCCTCTTTGAAATAATCTCCAAAAGAAAAATTACCTAACATTTCAAAAAATGTATGATGTCTTGCTGTCATTCCTACATTTTCTAAGTCATTTGTTCTTATACATTTTTGACAAGAAACTACTTTTTTGTAAGGTGATTCTTTTTTCCCCATAAAAAATTGTTTGAATGGAACCATTCCTGCTATTGTCAATAAAATAGTTGGATCATCTGGTATTAAAGATGCACTTTCATATATATTGTGTTGCTTATTTTTATAAAATTTTAAAAACATATCCCTTATTTCATTTGTCGAAAGCATCCCTTTCTCCTCTCATATTTAATCTAGTATCATTTTAGTATATAATATCTGATTTTAGTGCAATTGTCAATATTTATTTTGATTTCAATATTCCTTAAAATATTGAACTAAATATATTAACAATCATATTTTTTAATGATCTAAAAAATATTACAAATAAATTAGCTTTTCGAATATCTTCCTTTGCAATAAGGTTTACTACTCCTAATTTTTCTTCATTTTTTATTAATGTGATTTCACCAATTTTTTGCCCTTTTTTGATTGGGGCTATTATTTTCGAATTAATTATTTTTTTTACTTTTAAATCTTTTTCTTCATCATAAGTAATAGATAATGTCAAATCTGAATCTGTCATTATAGATAAATATTTCTCTTTTCCTTTTAATATTTTTATTTTACCTATATCCTTGTTTTTCTTAACTACTTCTAAATACTTTATATTACTATAAGCATAATTTAATAATTTTTCTATTTCTGTAAACCTTATATCGGATGTAGGAGCATTCAAAACAACCGCAATAAATCTTTTGCCATCCTTTTTCCCTGTAGCAGTTATACAAAATCCTGCTTTAGAAGTAAATCCTGTTTTTAAGCCATCTACATATTTATTATGTCTCACTAATTCATTCGTATTTCTCAAAAAAGATTTTCCATTTCTCAAAGAAGATGTCCAAATCGAAGTATCTTCTAAAATCATTGGATGATTATTTATTAATTCTCTTGATACAATGGCTATATCTTGAACTGAACTATAATTATTGTTTGCTCTTGGCAATCCATTTGTATTATAAAATTGTGTGTCTTTCATACCCAAACTTTCTGCTCTATTATTCATTTTTTCTACAAAAACTTTTTCTGATCCAGAAACATGTTCTGCTAAAGCAACACAAGCATCATTAGCAGAAACTATCAATACTGCTTTCAACAATTCTCTAACCGTCATTTTTTCTTTTGGTTTTAACCATATTTGAGATCCGCCCATACTGGCTGCATATTTACTCGCGATTACTTCATCTTCAAGATTTATTTTTCCACTCTCTATTGCTTCCATAATAATAAGAGTCGTCATAACTTTGCTTATACTCGCCATTGGTAATCTTTCGTAAATATTTTTTTCATAAAAAACTCTACCAGTTTTAACATCCATAAGTATTGCAGCTTTTGATTTCAAATCAAATTCGACACCATAAGTTATACTTCCCATTACTAAAATCAATAGTATTCTGTAAATAGTTTTATTCAATTTCATTTTATTCCTCCATTTTTATTAGTTTCTTTCTTAATTAGTTGCAAAATACTTAAATACTGCTTTTTATTAACTTCTATTACTTTTACCTCTCCATACCTTCGGCATGAAAAAATAAAAATTTCGAACATTGCTCGAACCATATGATAAGGAAACTTCCTTACCGATACTTTTTCACACTCGCCTTCTTATTTAAATTGATTTTTTATAACTTGAAATTTTCTCCTAAATATATCTTTTTTGCTGTTTCATTCTTAGATATACTCTCACTTGTTCCACTTAACAATATTTTACCTTCTGACATTATATATGCTCTTTCTGTTATACTCAAAGTTTCTCTTACACTATGATCTGTTATTAATATCCCCAAACCTTTATTTTTCAAATACAAAATAATCTTTTGAATATCCTCTACCGCTATAGGATCTACTCCCGCAAACGGCTCATCTAATAAAATAAAATCTGGATTATTTGCTATTGTTCTTGCAATTTCTACCCTTCTTCTTTCTCCTCCTGATAATGAAAATCCTAAATTTTTGGCAATATGAGTTATCTTAAATTCCTCTAATATTTCTTCTTTTATTTTTTTTATTTTTTTTGGACTATATTTTTTCATCTCCAATATTGCCTCTAAATTTTCTTCCACTGTCAAATTTCTAAACACTGATGGTTCTTGAGCTAGATACCCCATTCCCAAAGCTGCTCTTTTATGCATTGGAAATTTGGTTATATCTCTTTCGTTATATAATACTTTTCCACTATTAGGTTTTATTATCCCTACTATCATATAAAAAGTTGTTGTTTTTCCAGCTCCATTAGGCCCTAATAAACCTACAATTTCACCTTTTTTGACTTCCAAACTTACATCTGATACAACTTTTTTTTTTTTATAACTTTTAGATAAATTTTGTACTGCTATACTATTCATTTTCTTCTCCCTTATCTTTTTCCTCTACTGATAATTTAAATTTTGTATTACCAGTTCCAGAAAGAATATTTGTTTGCAAATCCATTGTCCCTTCATTAGTTTCAACTTTGTTTTTTCCTTTATATACTACTACATGTCCTTCCAATTCTATCTTTTTTGTCTTATTTCTTAACAAA
>Ga0307991_1000616_pt1 | contig 25459 bp, 20 predicted proteins | sample EllFjometagen131_FD_203146 | JGI IMG/M metagenome (GOLD analysis project Ga0307991, IMG submission 203146) | Marine microbial communities from Ellis Fjord, Antarctic Ocean - #131 | ecosystem: Environmental > Aquatic > Marine > Unclassified | place: Southern Ocean | collected 2014-10-08 | reverse complement strand
TTCTTTCAACAACAAAGGTGATATATACTGTTCCCTGAATACCACTTTCTTTAGCCATTTGAGGATATTTTATATTATCCTGCATAAACTTAATTCTTGCTGCATCGCCACCGGGAAAAGAAGGAGCTTTTTCAACAATAGTAAAAATCTGTTTCTCTTCAATCTCGTCTTCTTGTTCTGTTACAGGCACATATTCTTGCACTTCTGTAGATTGTGTTGCTTCTGCATCAATAGAAAATTCTTCTTCTACCTCTGTTTCATCTTCTACTATATTTAAGATATCAGCTTCAACAGTTTTTGGCGGTTCCGGAGGTTTAATATCCTGTTTGGTAATAGGAACATCTTCTTCTATAACATCTTCGCTATTGTTTGTATTCCATTGTTCACCTCTTCCTTCATAAAATTTCTTTTCAAAAGCACAGAGTGTTATAAACAGTGCTATAATAATACCTATCTGAAAGAAAATCCCTTTTTTAGATTCAATATCTGCTTTTGGTGTTTTTTTTGGTTCCATAAATATAAATTTTTATAAAATTAAGAATTCTTTTGGCTAAATTACAAAATAAAAATTAAAAAAACAAATTTTTTAAAAAAAATATCTAATTTATGAATGGTTTAATATAAAAAATATAAACATGTAATGTGATAAAAACAATCATTTTTCAGAACATATTATCATATTTACAATTCTCCCTTTCTTCTAATAATTAACCTTCGGTTATTTCTTTATATTTTTCAGGGCTAAGCAATTCATTAACCTCATTAGGATTAGTTAACTTTATTTTTATTATCCAACCTTTTTCATAAGGGTCTTGATTAACTGATTCCGGACTATCTTCTAATTCTTTGTTAAATTCAAGTATCTCACCGGATACAGGCATAAATACATCAGAAACAGTTTTCACAGCTTCAACAGAGCCAAAAGATTCTCCTTTTTTAATTGTTTCTCCAACTGTCTCTACTTCAATAAAAACAATATCTCCAAGTTCACTTTGAGCAAAATCCGTAATTCCAATATAAGCTTCATTGCCTTCTGCTCTTAGCCATTCGTGGTTCTTGGTATATTTTATATTATCAGGAATTTTCATAATATTTATATTTTTTATTTAGTTTAATATTATAAGTAAGTATTTACATTTTATTATCAATTTTAAATGCAAACTTACATTTTTTTTATTAATCAGACAAATGCCTGATTATTTTATTATAATTCTACTTAATTCTAAATTAACTTTTTCTCTTATTGTGAGTAAAGCATTTTGTTGTTGCATCAAATTTGTTAATTCTTCTTCATTAGTTATATCTTTTATTTTTTCTCCAATTTCAAGTATCATCTTTTCTATTTTTTTAGCTTTCATCTGATAAACATCATGAAGCACGGTCTCTTTAAGTTTTTTATCTTCTGTCTCTACAATAGTTTTGTATTTTATTTCCCAATTTTTACTTAATGTATATTTACCTGATGTATAAGGATTGCTAATAATATCAATGAATAATTTACTAATTTCTTCATCTGCATCGTTTATAAAATATTTGTCATCAATAATATTATTTTTTTTAATTTCAGAAGCATATTTATCAAAAATCAACTGATAAGCAGCATTTTCAAATTTTATATTATCTGTATTTATTTCATTTGTTATAAATTTTGCAACTTTTACAGGAATTTCTATCTTTTTTTTATCCTCATTAAGTTCTTCAAAAACTATTTCCTGATTACCATAATTCAATAATAAAAATATTATTCTCCTTTCCTGTTCTTCACAACTATTTTTTTCAATTCCTGTTTGTTCTTCTGTTTCTTGCTCTGCAACCAGCTCCTGTAATTCGTCTGTATCTGATGTTTTTATTCTCTTTGAAAATTTTTGTTTTCTTATTTTATTAAGTTCATACATTAATATCTGTTCCTGCACTTTCAATATGTTTCCACATTCTTTAATATAAATTGAACGTGATATAGCATCAGGAATCAGAGCAATAGATTGTAAAATATCTCTTATAAAAGATGTCTTTTTTGTTGGTTCATTTTTTATTTCTTTTAACAATAAATTTGTTTTAAAAATAATAAAGTCAGTAGCATTTTGAGCAATAAAATTTTTTACCTGTTCTTTACTATTGTTTCTGGCAAAAGAGTCAGGGTCTTGTCCTTGGGGAAACAGGAGGACTTTAACATTTATTCCCTGTTCAAAAATCATATCAATTCCACGAAAAGCAGCTTTGGTTCCGGCAGTATCGCTATCATATAAAATAGTTATGTTTTTGGTATAACGTCTTATAAGTCGTATCTGCTCTGTTGTTAGTGAAGTGCCTGAAGAAGCCACTACATTCTCAATTCCTGCCTGATAAAGAGAAATAACATCAGTATATCCTTCAACTAAATAGCAGTTATCCTGTTTTATGATTTCAGATTTTGAAAAATAAAGTCCATATAATATCTTACTTTTATGATAAATATCTGATTCAGGAGAGTTTATATATTTTGCCTTATCTTTTTCTTTTGTTAATATTCTTCCGCCAAATCCCAGTATTCTTGCTGACAGATTGTGAATAGGAAACATCACTCTGCCCTTAAAGCGGTCATATTGCTTACTATCTTCGGCAATAGTAAGACCTGATTTTTTTAAAAAATTTATATTATAGCCATTGTTTAAAGCATTTTCAGTAAAATCATTCCATTTATCAATACTATATCCAAGTTGAAATTTTTTTATTGTGTCTTCGGTAAATCCCCGTTCTTTGAGATAAGTCAAGCCAATTTTAGCTTCTGTCTTTTGAAATAAATTGTCAGAAAAATATTTACAGGCAAAATCATTAACATTATAAATACTTTCTTTTTCGTTTTGCGATTTAATCTGTTCAGGAGTTTGCTTATCTTCTATTATATCAATAGAATATTTTTTGGCAAGATATTTTAGGGCTTCAGGATATGAATAATGTTCATGCTCCATTAAAAAACTTGCTGCATTTCCTGATTTCCCACAGCCAAAGCATTTATATATTCCTTTGGCAGGAGACACATAAAACGAAGGTGTTTTTTCATTATGAAAAGGACATAAAGCAACATAGTTGACACCTCTTTTTTTGAGTGTAACAAATTCGCCTATCACATCTTCTATACGAACAGTATCAAAGATTTGCCGTATTGTATCAGGATTAATCAATTGGTTTTATTTTTTTAATAATACTAAATGCTAAATTAGTAAAATTTTGCTCTTATATAATTAATTTTTTATTAACATTTTTTTTTAATTGAAAAAAATAAATTATATTTGCAATGATTTATAAATTGGATTTGGTCCATTTTTTGACATAATCCCCTTAAATTATTAACTTGAAAAATTTACAGATAAAAATCATTAACAAAATAATAAAAACAAATGTAACCCTGTTCTCTGAAAGATATCTAAACAAAAATTCACTGGGGTTTTATTACTAAGTGTTAGGTTTAAACTCTTAAATGCCAATAAATAAATAATTTATGCGACTTAAATTAATTTTACAAATAAATAATAATTCTTTGCTACCGATAAATTATCAGTATGAATTATCATCTTGGTTTTATAATGTGATAAATAAAGCTGACAGCGAATTTGCAATGTGGTTACATAAACAAGGATATAATGATGACAGTAAAAAATTTAAGTTGTTCACTTTCTCAAATATTATACCTGAAAAATATAAAATCAAAAACAACAAACTATATTTATTAAGCCAAAACGCAAGATTATTTTTTTCTTTTTATGCCGAAGAGATACCTGAACGATTTGTAACAGGAATTTTTAAACAACAAAATTTTACAATAGGTGACAAAATATCCAAAACAGAATTTATCATCAAAAGTATTGAAAAAATAAAAGAAGTTGAATTTAGCAATGAAATGAAAATGAGATTAATAACACCTGTTCATATCACAAAAAAAAATCCCTTTAACTCCAAAAAAACTGACCACCTAAACCCTGAACATAAAGATTTTGAACATTTGTTTTTTAGTAATCTTATTGAAAAATACAATATATATAATAATTATAAAACTAAATTTGATATTAATAAATGTAATTTAAAAATACTAAGCGAACCAAAATCCAAATTAATAACAATTAAGCAGAGAAAAAAAGACCAGACAAAATTAAAAGGATTTTTATTTGATTTTATAATTACTGCCCCTGTTGAATTAATACGTATGGGCTATTACGCAGGATTCGGAAAGTCAAACAGCCTTGGGTTTGGGTATTGCGAAATTTTTTAGACAGGATTAACAGGTTTTGCAGAAATTTTTGTTGTATTTTAATAATTTTTATCTTTATATAATAAAAATATAGGAAAAAATGAAGCTGATACAGGAATGAATACGATATGAAGAACTTAAGAAATTAGTGGAATTTGAGATTAAAAAAATAAAGACCTGTCAGAGTATGAAATATCTGACAGCATCTGAAATAAAGATAACAAATACCGGTAAACATATATAAAATGAAATTTTTAAAATATCTTTCAGATTGACACTAATTGACAAATTATTTTATTAATTTTGTAGAAATTTTTGAAAGGATTGACAGGTTTTTTTTAATTTTGTGTGGTGGGAAATATATAAAAAATATTTAAAGATGATAAAAGAAATTACTCAATTTGTTGATGAATTAGAAAAAAACAATCCTGATGTTTTTTTTAAAAATTTAAAGTTAAAAGAAGGATTGTATATTTTTCTTGATATAGAAAAGCAAGATGAAGCTTATATTTTGAAAAATAAAGATAACGATGGAAATATTTTAAAAGATGATATTGGTTTGTTTACTGAAGAAATCGAAATGAATCCATTCTTTGAAAAATGTTTGAAATTGCAAACAAATTCTATTCCGGTATCTCCTGCAAAGATATTTAATCCAAATAAAAAAATTTATAATGCTTCCTGTTCACCGTTTGCATTATGCTTTAATAAAAAGAATTTTATTAAATATGATTCTGAAATTTTAAAAGATGAACTAAAAAATCAATATTTTAAAACTGCCGAAAAATATATTAATAACGAAAAACAGGAACAAATTGAATGGTTTGAAATTTTTAAGGGTTTTATGGTAAATGATTTTCTTTCATTCATAAATGAACTCGAAGAATTTACAGAAGCTAAAAATAATTTTAATGTTAGTATTTTTTTAAAACAACCCCAAATAAAAGACTATATTGAAACTCATCAATTATATTTACGAAAAAATGTTTTTAATAAAGATAAATTTAACAAGAAAATTGATGACGAGGTTTTAGGAATAAGCGACAGCCTTAGTGGGTTTAACGATAAAAAGAGATTTTTGCAACATAAAACCGCACCTTTAGAATATAATTACAGGATAAATGGAAATAAAGCATTGAAAATCTGGAAATTTTTCAGAATGCAAAAAAACAATCAATTGCCTAATCCTATGCCTATTTTTATTGACAAGCAGGAATTAAACGGAAAACTTGTAAGTATTTATAATGATAACAGGAAAAAAGGATTTGCAGAAATCATGAAAGGTTTATGGCAAAATCATGAAAAAGACCTACAGGATTTTTATTTGATTTTTTTTCATAATGGACTTAAAGGAAGTCGTATTATTGATTTAGATTTTGTGCCGGTTTTTGAATATGAGATTGATAATATAAAATTAGAAGAAGTTTTTCCAATTGGAGGAAAATTATCAAGTCTTTCTATAAAAAATGTATTTGATTTTGAACGGATAGTATTAAACAAAATATTTGATGGTATATTAATCAGCAATTTTGAAAATGGAAGAAAAATAAGATATTTTTCTGATTTTAATGATAGAAAAGATACAGACATAAAATATATTAATAATATAATTGAAAAAAGAAGACTTCATATTATATTAAACTTGGTATTAAAATACCGTAAGTCATTTTACGATTTCATTTACAAATCAAAACGACATGCAATAACAAACGTAATGTTCCAGGACATTATGCAAAACACCATATTTAATGATATAAGGCATGATGAATATAAATCGGATAAAAAATATCACACAAATGAAATTTCAATAAAAGAAAAATTAAATATTTGGCTTTGTCTATATGAATATTTTAAACCACGATCAATAAAAAATAAATTAATAAAAAACAATCTTATGGCAACAAAAATTAAACAACATCATGAAATGATGTCAAATCTAATTGAAGGTAAAGTTCAACCTGAGGAGTTTTCAAGTGAAGATTTTGCTTTCGTTTCTGGGCAGGTAATATATTATATTTTAAGCAAAAGCAAGTCTGCCGATAAAAGTTATTCTAAATTAGAACCTTTTTTGCAAAAATCTAATTATGAAAGTTTTTTGGAGGCAATAAGTAATTTATTTGCAACTTTTAAACATGAAAATTTCACATTAAAATTTAAAAAGCCGTTTTCGTATATTATGGATTTTAAAGTGAACGATTCTAATAATAAACCGTTAAAAAAACTTTTACCTAATATACTTGCAGGATTTTTTAGCGATAATCAATTATTTTCAGATAACACAAAAAGCGATAAAGAATAAAATTGTTAAACATTAAAAATAAAATATTATGACAGAAAAAAAAGAATTTAAAAAAAGAGTTTTCGGAGCAGTTATTATAAAAGCGATAAATTCAAACTATAATGCTGATTTTAGCGGGCAGCCCCGCACATTGCCCGATGGTAAAGTTTATGCTACTGATAAAGCATTGAAGTATGCCATCAAAAACTATATCAAGGATATTTATCCAAATGAAAAAGTTTTTTACTTTAAACGATTAAAAAAAGATTTTATTCCGTTTAGTTTAGAGGAAGCTTATGACACAATGTTTGCTGAACATAAAGATACAAAAAATAAAATGATTATGGCATCAGATATATTAAGTTGTATTGATATTAGACTGTTCGGTGCTACTTTCGCTAAGAAAGGAAAAAATAATGTTGCATTATCAATTCATGGCCCTGCTCAAATAAACCATGGGATAAACATTTGGAAAGAAGGCAATATTTTTTCCGAACAAATTATGTCTCCATTCAGAAATCCTGACGAAAAAAGTGCTGAAAAAGAGGCAACAACATTAGGTCGTCAATCGAAACTTCAGGAAGGGCACTACCTACATCATTTTTCAGTTAATCCAAAAAACTTAAATGACATTGTTAGTTTAACAGAAAACGACACTAATAATCTCTCTGTTGAAGATATTAACATTCTTAAAGAAGCATTACGTAAAGGAGCAACTTACTATGATTCTGCTGCAAAAGCAGGGACAGAAAATGAATTGTTAATTTGGGTTGAATTAAAAGAAAATTCAAAATTGGTTTTACCTAATTTTTCACAATTAATAAAAATGAAAGATGACAAAGAAAATGGCTTGGTTGTTTTGGATTTATCTGAATTAAAAAATATATTATCAAAATATAATAATGAAATAGAAAAAATAGAAATTTTCAGGAATAAAACATCAATAAAATTAGAAAATTCGCCTGAAAGTTGTAAAATCTATAGTTTGTAATTTGATAATAGTGTATCATACTAAAATACAATTAAATAAATCATATTTTAAGTTTACCATTTGTTGCACTATATTTGCAAATTACTACGGGAAGTTACAACAATTGGTAAACATTTTATTATGACAAAAGACGAGCAAATATTAACTGAATATTTAGATGATTATGGTTTAGATATTTTTTCTCGTGAACAAATTGCAGAGATTGAAAATTTGTCGTATCGACAAGTTGAAATTGCTTTAAGAGGTTTAACGAGAAGACTTTATATAAAATTGATCGATAGAGGAAAGTATTGTAAACAAGATTTTTCCGATGGATTTGTTATTGGCAACTTTATTGTAAAAAACGGAGGTGTAGCTTATTGGTCTGCTATGAATTTTCATGGATTAACCGAGCAAATACCTAATGTTATTTTTGTTCAAACCTCACAGCGAAAAAAAAATAAAAATATTTTTAATGTAAGATATAAATTTGTTCAAGTTAAAAAGAATAAACTGATTGGTTATAAAACAGAAGGGTATGGAAATCATCAATTCAATATTACAGATATTGAAAAAACAATTGTCGATTGCTTTGATTTGCCTAAATATGCAGGGGGTTATCCTGAAATTATTAAAGCTTTTAATATTGCCAAATTAAGTGCAATTAAATTAGTTAAATACTGTAAAGCAATAAACAATTTATCAATAGTTAAACGACTTGCATATCTAACAGAATTACTTAATAAACCTAAAATGGATTATTTTTTAAAATATGCTTTGTCTGTCAGAAATGAAAAATATGTTTTATTTGAACATGATGGAGAAAAAACAGGAAGAACTAATAGAAAATGGAGATTAGTTTTAAATATGAACGATGATGAAATAATGAATATGGCAAAATCTTAATAATGATAATCCAAAAAGAGATAATCAATAATTCAAAAAAGAAAGGTATTCCAAAAACTACGATTGACAAAGATTGGATTTTAGGACACTTTTTAAATACTATGTATTCATTTGCTGAAATACAGAATAATTTTGTTTTCAAAGGTGGTACGTGTTTGCGTAAATGTTATGTTAAAGATTACAGGTTTTCTGAAGATTTGGACTTTACATTGCTTAATGAAAAATTGATTATAGATAAAAAATTGATAAGTAAATTTATTTATGAAGCACAAAAAGTTTGTGGTGCAAAATTTCATCTTTTAAAAATTAACGAACCAAAACAGGATAAACCAGGATATGAAATCATTATTAAGTTTTGGGGTGCTGACCATAAAATTCATCAGAAACCTACATCACCTGCTTCAAAGTGGCATTCGAAAATAAAATTAGACATTAGTGTTTCGGAAGAGCTTGTTCTTAAACCAGAAAATAAAAAAATATTTCATCCATACTCTGATTCAAAATTCATTGATAATGTAATTCCTGTTTATTCAATAAATGAGATTATTGCAGAAAAACTACGTTCACTTATTCAAAGAAACCGGCCTCGAGATATTTATGATGTTTGGAATTTATCAAAAATTATTGATAAAAAAGAATATTCAATAATAAAAAATACACTATTCAAAAAATCAGAAAATAAGCATATTAAAATAAGCGGAGTAAATGATTTTATTAATGATGATAAAGGAAAAACGAATAAAAAAGAATGGGAAAGCAGTTTAAAACACCAATTATCAAAAGAAGAATTACCTGATTTTGATAAGGTTTACAATAGAATGCCTGAATTTATAGAAAAAATATTAAATGATTAATTATGAGAAAACTAATTTCTATTGACATAAAAGCCGATTTTGGAATGCTAAAAAACCCGGATACAAACGAACCTGTTTATTTAACTTTTAATATGTTGCACAAACCCGCATTGCTTGGGATTTTTGGTGCAATTATAGGTTTAAAAGGTTTTCAAAAAAAAGGAGAGTTGCCGGAATATTATGATAAATTAAAAAATTTAAAAATAGGCATACAACCTTTAAATCACGAAAATGGTAATTATTCAAAGACTATAATTAAATACAATAATACAACTGGTTTTGCGAGTGAAGAAAAAGGCGGAAACCTGATAATAGACGAACAAACTTTAATTGCTCCTGCTTTCAGATGTTATGTTTTATTAAATTTAGATAATGAAAATCAGAAAAAACTTTATAACAATTTAAAAGATAACAAGGCTGAATATTTGCCTTATCTCGGGAAAAATGAATTTTCTGTTTGGTGGGAAAATTTTAATAATTATGATTTTGGAGAATTTAGTGCAGAGGGCATCTTTAAAATATCAAGCATTTTTATAAAAGAAGAGAGCCTAAAAAAAGGTATTAAAAAAATTTATTTCACTCCAAAAATGAATTTTCAATCTCAAAATAAATTTTTTTCATATTTTGAAAATCTTCCTGTTTCATACCATAAAAAACTTTTTCAATATGAATATAAAAATTTTACTTTCACTAACTGGGATTTGAAAAACGACTTCAAATTACCTGAAAATTATCCATTAATTAAATTAAGTACAAATGAAATCATTCAGGTCTTTTAAGGAAATTTCAGGTGAACTACTAAATATTGAAAACATTTTAGAAAATCCTGATAAATATTTTGCTCATACCCATCAAAACGAACCAAAAGAGACCCTTATTCAACATACTCAAAAAGTAAAAGAATGGACATTGATATTGATTGAAACCCATCATTTAGATTTGGTTGCAAACAAATTAATTTATTCATTTACATATAAGCAGAATTACATATCTAATTTTGGAAATCTTATAAAAAAAATATTTTTCAACGCTATAGTTTTTCATGATTTTGGAAAAGTAAATCCCAATTTTCAGGTAGAAAAAATGAAAAATGAATTTTTTAATCCGGATAAAGAAATAAAAATTAACACCAAACATTCAATACTAAGCGCATATATTTTTCTTAATTTTCATTTTGAAAAAATATTGGAAATGGAAAAATTTTCTGATGAAGAAAAAAATATTTTATATGCTATTACTATTTTATTTTCTAATCCTATTTTAAAACATCATAGCGGATATTTAGAACAGAATTATGACTTTAGGAAAACCGTTATTAATTCTTTATATAAATATTTGTCTCAATACAAAATTGATTTTCAAAATGAAATAAGCAATAGCTTTTTTGAAAATATTAAGCTAATTTTTGATGGATTTGATGAATCCTTAAAAACAGATAATTATTTTTCCCTATATGCCCTTCTCAAATTAAACTACTCGCTTCTTACAGCATCCGATTATTATGCTACTTCCGAATACATGAATGATTTTAAAATAAATGACTTCGGATTAATTGACAGCAAATTACGAAATCAGATTATATATTCTTTTGAGAACAACCCGAAAAAACCATATAATAAAGAATTAAAACAAAATCCTGATAAATTTCTTAATATTAAGTTTTCTGAACTTCAGGAACGAAACAATATAAACCTAAATATTTTACGACAAAAACTCGGAGTCGAAGCAATTTTAAATCTTAAAAAAAATCCTAACAAAAAATTGTTTTATCTTGAAGCACCTACCGGAGCTGGAAAAACAAATGTCTCTATTGCATTTGCAACCGAACTTCTGCAAATTGACAAAAAAATTAATAAGATTTTCTATATTTTTCCATTTACTACACTTATTACACAAACATTCCAATCTATTAAAGATACAATTGATATTTCAGACGAACATATAATTCAACTTCATTCTAAAGCAGGTTTTCATTCTAAAGAAAATGAAGAAGGCACTTATGGTAAAAATTATCGCAACTATATTAACAATCTGTTTGTGAATTATCCAATTACCTTATTATCGCATATTAAATTTTTTAACATTCTGAAAGGCAATTCAAAAAAAACAAATTACATCTTGCATCGTCTTGCTAATTCGATTGTTATTATTGATGAACTTCAATCGTACACCCCAAAACATTGGGATAAAGTGATTTTCTTTTTAGATAATTATGCCAAGTATTTTAATGTCAGATTTTTAATAATGTCAGCAACTTTACCAAAAATTGATGAATTAAATGATAAAACAAAAGGAAAAATTGTCAGACTGACACCTAACAGAAACCAATATTTTTTAAACCCGAATTTCAAAAATAGAATTTCATTTGATTTTCAATTATTAGACTGGGAAAAACCTGTTTCAGATAAAGAAAAACAAAAATATTTACAAAATCTTTCAAATTTCGTTTTTAAGAAATTAGAGGTATATGCTGAAGATAACCATAATAAAATACGCGGATTAATTGAATTTATAACAAAAAAATCAGCAACGAAATTCCAAAAAATTATTAATAATAAAGTTGGATTTGATGAATACAAAAAATATTTAATTTCAGGTGAAATACTCGAAAGTCGTAGAAAATTTATAATTGATAAAATTAAAGAAAATGCTGACGACAAAGTAATTGTAATCACAACCCAGGTAATTGAAACTGGTGTTGATATTGATATGGATATTGGTTTTAAAGACCGCTCACTTATTGACAGTGATGAACAATTAGCAGGAAGGATAAACAGAGAAGCCAAGCGAGATAATTGTAAACTTTATTTATTTGATTTCGATAAAACATTTTGGATTTATAAAAATGATTATCGTTATAATGTTCAAAGTAAAGAAGATGAAATTTATAAAAATTACAAACAAATTTTGGAAGATAAAACTTTTGATAAATTATATGAAAAAGTATATAAAAATATTAAAAAACGGAATAATGATGCTTTTAATTCAGAAAGCGAATATTTTAGTTATTTTAAAACATTTAATTTTAAAGAAATAAATCAAAAGTTTCGATTAATTGAGCAAGAAAATGAAAGTGTGTTCATCCCGCTTTCAATTAATAAAAAATATTTTAATACAGAAGATTTGAAAAGTTTTAATATTAAATCAAATAAAAACGGAAAAGTAAGCGGGGAAGATGTTTTTCAAGTATACATGAATATTATAGATAATAAAGAACAAAAATTTATTAAAAAAAACATCAATTTAAAAAAATTGGCAGGTATAATATCACAATTTATGATTTCTATATTTCATAACCAAAAAAAACTTTTAAAAGAATATTGCGATATTGAAAAAGAAAAATATGGAATAAGCTATTTATTAAACTGGAAAGACATTTATTCTTATGAAGGCGGTTTTAATATAGAAAAAATTAATGGAGATATATTTTTGTAATTCTTTATCTTTCATTATACTATATTTGCACTTTCACTATGATAACCTATAATAAAAAGTAATCCTGTTAATCTTGTAAATCCTGTCAGAAATGAACATAACCGGTACTCACATAAACTATTACTTCATCTGCAAGCGTAAACTTTGGTTGTTTTCCAATGGTATTAATATGGAACATACATCTGAACTTGTATATGAAGGCAAACTAATTCACGAAAATTCATATCAGCAACGCAGCGATAAGTATGAAGAAGTACAGATTGGCAGTATAAAAGTAGATTTTTATGATGCTAAAAATAAAATTATACACGAAATAAAAAAATCAAACAAAATAGACATTGCTCACGAATGGCAGCTCAAATATTATATTTATATTTTTGAAAAAACTGGTATTGAAGGAGTATCGGGTATTTTAGAATATCCAAAACTGCGAAAAACACACGAAATATATTTGTCAGATATTGATCGGGAGCGTATTGTTGAGATTGAAAAAGAAATATCGGAAATAATAAATTCTGAAAATTGCCCACCGAAAATTAACAGTAATATTTGTAAAAAATGTAGTTATTATGATTTTTGTTGGGTTGATGAGTGATATATTCGACATAATTAACAAAATTTCTAAATTTAATTGATAATTTTTTATCAATTTTATAATTACAAAAAAAATAAAATATAATATTATTGAACTTAATTTCAATTAGTAAACTATCTTGCAGAAACAGATTTGAAAGTAGGATTACTTATAAATTTTGGTAGTTCAGCAGAAGTAAAACGAAAATACAGAACATATAAAAAATCTTGTTAATCCTGTCAGAAATTATGAAAAATACATATTATTTATTCAATCCCGGCAGATTATCCCGAAAAGATAATACACTGAAATTTACACCTGTTGATGGAGATGATAAAGAGCTAAAACCTCGCTATTTGCCAGTTGAAAACGTTGAACAATTATATATTTTTGGCTCAGTTGATGCTAATAGTGCAATGTATAATTTCTTGGGTAAGAATGAGATATCAGTTCATTTTTTTGATTATTATGAAAATTATACCGGTTCGTTTATGCCACGAAAACAACTATTGTCGGGCAAGATGCTAATAGCACAAACAAAAACATATATCAATAAAAAAAGACGAATTGAAATTGCTCAAAAAATTATTGACGGAGCAAGCTATAACATGATAAAAAATCTGCAATATTATAATCGACGCGGTAAAGAACTTGACGATAAAATTGATAAAGTCAATAAATTACGAGATAAAATATTAGCAACAGCTAACGTTAAAGAGCTTATGGGTGTTGAAGGAAACATAAGAAAAACCTATTATGAAGGATTTGATATAATTCTAAAAAATTTTACTATGGGAGGACGCAGTATGCAACCACCTCTAAATCCTGTTAATGCACTAATATCATTTGGCAACATGATGTGTTATTCACAATGCTTGCGAGCAATACACACAACCCAATTAGACCCTACAATAAGCTATTTACACAGTCCGGGCGAACGTAGGTATTCTCTTTCATTAGATATTTCGGAAATTTTCAAACCAATACTTATTGACCGTGTAATTTTTAAAGTTCTTAATAAAGGAATGCTTAAAAAAAACGATTTCGACATAAAAGTAAACAGCGTATTACTAAAAAATAAAGGAAAAAAAGTATATATTACAGCTATTGAAGAGCGTTTATTAGAAACAATAAAACACAGAACACTAAAAAAAAATGTTAGTTACAAGCATCTTATTAAATTAGAATGTTATAAATTGCAAAAACATTTATTAAATATTGAAGAATATAAACCTTTTAAAATATGGTGGTAAAAATTTCTGTTAATCATACAAATACTAAAGAAATTATAAAAAGAACTAAATAATCCTGTTTATCATGTTAATTCTGTCAAAATATGTATGTAATATTAGTTTATGATATAGGCGAAAAACGAGTAGGCAAAATGCTAAAGCTTTGTCGTAAATATCTAAACTGGATACAAAATTCGGTATTTGAAGGTGAAATTACTGAAGTTAAGCTAAAAGAATTAATATATCGTGCAAAAAATATAATGAAAGAAGATTACGACAGCCTGATAATATTTAAAAACAGACAAAAAAAATGGCTTGATAAAAAGATTATAGGAAAAGAAAGAAACACTTTAGACCGTTTTTTATAAAACTTAAAAGTCGTCGTACTCATTTTTTAGCATTTTAAATTTTGAAAATATTTTTAACATTAATTTACAATGTCCTTTGACATACTGAAAACAAACAATATCTATAAAGTTGTCAAACTCCAATAGTTTTTATATTATTATATATTGACAATAATAAACATTATTTTTTATTACTTTTGTGAACAAATAGCCTGAAAAAACAAGATTTTTTTAAACATTTTTAACGGCTTTTAATCGTACCATAGTGGAATTGAAATATGTAATCGACTGAGGCATAACCAAGGTCATTTTGATCTTTTAATCGTACCATAGTGGAATTGAAATATCGTCACGTCTGATTTGTGCAAAACCGCCGGGCTGCCCTTTTAATCGTACCATAGTGGAATTGAAATTAATTATTTCGAGAGCTGTTTGTGTTTTTCCCGTCCTCTTTTAATCGTACCATAGTGGAATTGAAATTTGTAACTGCACACATCCAAACCACTCCGATACGGACTTTTAATCGTACCATAGTGGAATTGAAATGACACACAATTAACAACAACAAAAATATTATTTTTCTTTTAATCGTACCATAGTGGAATTGAAATAAATAACTATTTACTATAAACTGCAAAATTTGTCACTTTTAATCGTACCATAGTGGAATTGAAATAGTTGTTCGACGCCATGGATTTGTGCTAAATATTCTTTTAATCGTACCATAGTGGAATTGAAATTGCATGGATAGTTGAAGCACTGCTTGCAGCCGGTCTTTTAATCGTACCATAGTGGAATTGAAATGCAGTTTCGGAAACATAAAAGCCTGTATGACCTTTCCCTTTTAATCGTACCATAGTGGAATTGAAATGAATTTGAACTTATTGAATATAAAAAAAATAAATATCTTTTAATCGTACCATAGTGGAATTGAAATCGTATTGGCTAAATGCAAAGATGTACCTTCACTTGGACTCTTTTAATCGTACCATAGTGGAATTGAAATAAAAAATAAAATACCTCGGTATTGCATGGCACGAAAAACTTTTAATCGTACCATAGTGGAATTGAAATAAAAAAAAATACAAAATGACAGGTACAAAACAAATTCTTTTAATCGTACCATAGTGGAATTGAAATGAAATAAACTGTCAGGATTTGCAAATGCTATTAAACTTTTAATCGTACCATAGTGGAATTGAAATTTTTCCAGAGACACACACAATTAACAACAACAAAACTTTTAATCGTACCATAGTGGAATTGAAATATAAAAAGAGGATTGAAATAAATTATTAGGGATATTACTTTTAATCGTACCATAGTGGAATTGAAATAATTCAACGGATATTGGAAATGTAAAAGGAGTAAAAACTTTTAATCGTACCATAGTGGAATTGAAATACGCCTGTAAAACTCTTTGTAAAACAAGCGATGGGCTTTTAATCGTACCATAGTGGAATTGAAATGTAGATTCTGTTTTTCCTACTACTTTAAAAGCTATTCCTTTTAATCGTACCATAGTGGAATTGAAATGGTTAATTATTGAACGTCTTACTTATTTTATTACTCACTTTTAATCGTACCATAGTGGAATTGAAATATTGGTGCCCCACATATTATTAAGAGTTCCCAACACTTTTAATCGTACCATAGTGGAATTGAAATTTTATTAGCTAGATGTAAAGATGTTCCTTCGCTTGCTTTTAATCGTACCATAGTGGAATTGAAATTAAAGCCAATTCCGAGGACTGCTATACCTATACCTCTTTTAATCGTACCATAGTGGAATTGAAATACAATATACAGGGACTGTGTCCTGGGAACCTCCCAAACTTTTAATCGTACCATAGTGGAATTGAAATATAGGTTGTTAATACTATCAACTTTATTACTGCCCCTTTTAATCGTACCATAGTGGAATTGAAATAATTATCAAAAAATTATGCCCGAGTCCTTAAAAAACTTTTAATCGTACCATAGTGGAATTGAAATGTTTATATATTGCATTTATTACTTCTTTTAAATATTCTTTTAATCGTACCATAGTGGAATTGAAATTGAACTTAATGTTGCTGACGCCACTGACATAACAACTTTTAATCGTACCATAGTGGAATTGAAATCCAAAATAAAATACAACATATTTTACCTCTTGTTGATTACTTTTAATCGTACCATAGTGGAATTGAAATACATCATTAGCAGAAAGTGAAGTATTTTCAGGTAACTTTTAATCGTACCATAGTGGAATTGAAATCAATATAGCTCAAAAGGAAAAGCCAAAACCTTTGTCTTTTAATCGTACCATAGTGGAATTGAAATACATTCCTATAATTAAAAAAGGAATGAAAGGTGCACTTTTAATCGTACCATAGTGGAATTGAAATGAAGGAGAAAAAAACGGTGTGAACTTCTTTGCCCCCCTTTTAATCGTACCATAGTGGAATTGAAATGGTGGTAATTATCAAATTAAAGACTGTAACATATTTCTTTTAATCGTACCATAGTGGAATTGAAATGCGGTCATTGTTATTTTTACGATAACTATTTCATTCTTTTAATCGTACCATAGTGGAATTGAAATTCAAAACCGCGCACTAACGCAAATTTAGCAGCATGCTTTTAATCGTACCATAGTGGAATTGAAATTCGAAAAATTCTTGAATGATGAAAATAAAAAGAAACTCTTTTAATCGTACCATAGTGGAATTGAAATGAACTTCTGTCTCGCTTTGCACCAGTAGCAATTTTTCAGCTTTTAATCGTACCATAGTGGAATTGAAATTTCGTCATCATTTATGTTTGTGCTTTGCCCTGGTCTCTTTTAATCGTACCATAGTGGAATTGAAATCAAAGTGGAGGCGGCGGTCTAGGCGGTCTGTTAGCTTTTAATCGTACCATAGTGGAATTGAAATATAAGAAGCACAAAACAGCTTGAAATAAATTTGTCTAACTTTTAATCGTACCATAGTGGAATTGAAATATGCTTTTAACCTATTTTGTTTTTTTTCTTTTTTCTTTTAATCGTACCATAGTGGAATTGAAATTATGATATAGAAAAAAAAGGTAAAAAAAATGGCAGGACAACTTTTAATCGTACCATAGTGGAATTGAAATTAGGAAATACAGGTGATAGTATGATAAAAGAAATTGAAACTTTTAATCGTACCATAGTGGAATTGAAATGGAAGTTATTGATTGGATGAATACAAATGCAGAGTTTAATCTTTTAATCGTACCATAGTGGAATTGAAATTTGATTCAGAACCTTTGACACAGGAAGAATTTACTGAATCTTTTAATCGTACCATAGTGGAATTGAAATGCAGTTCAATGGGAGTCAAAATTTAAAAGTTCCTTAGGAACTTTTAATCGTACCATAGTGGAATTGAAATTCTATTACAACATTAAATTTGTTTTGTGAAAGTTATCCTTTTAATCGTACCATAGTGGAATTGAAATAATCTCTCGTCCATCGTCATAAAAATAGTCTACCCATTCCTTTTAATCGTACCATAGTGGAATTGAAATAAAGTAGGCGATGTAGTAATCTTTTGGCGGGAAACTTTTAATCGTACCATAGTGGAATTGAAATCAATTCTTGCAATATTGTAAAAAAATGAAAAATGACTTTTAATCGTACCATAGTGGAATTGAAATGTATTATCCTTTTTTATATCATGCTCTTCTGTTTTCTTTTAATCGTACCATAGTGGAATTGAAATATGAATAACATTATTAATATATTGGTCGGTAGTCCAACCTTTTAATCGTACCATAGTGGAATTGAAATTTGTAAGTATAATGGTAAACAAGAGCATCTTCAAATCTTTTAATCGTACCATAGTGGAATTGAAATTTTTTTAAGGACCCGGGCATAATTCTTTGATAATTTTTCTTTTAATCGTACCATAGTGGAATTGAAATAATTATAGTAATTACCCATTAAACAAATTTGCAAATTCTTTTAATCGTACCATAGTGGAATTGAAATAGACAACCATATTATCCAAAACCTGTAAAACTTTTCTTTTAATCGTACCATAGTGGAATTGAAATGGAGATGAAGCTTTAGTAACTATTCCATCTGAAACAACTTTTAATCGTACCATAGTGGAATTGAAATCAGAGTGGATTGGAGATGACGTTGAATGTTTCCTGCTTTTAATCGTACCATAGTGGAATTGAAATAGCACAGCTATACCAACTATTACAATTATTATTATCGCTTTTAATCGTACCATAGTGGAATTGAAATAAAAAAAGAAAGGAATAAAAAATGGAAAACAAGACAACTTTTAATCGTACCATAGTGGAATTGAAATGTTGTTAAGATTTAATACTTTCATTTTCTTTTTTGCTTTTAATCGTACCATAGTGGAATTGAAATAGAGTCCATCCGTCTTTAGCTAATAGTGTAATTGTTGCTTTTAATCGTACCATAGTGGAATTGAAATCCAATAATGACCCATTTCGACCTACTGTAGTTGCAACACTTTTAATCGTACCATAGTGGAATTGAAATTGGATTTGTGCTAAATGTTGTTGTTGTTGTTGTTGCTTTTAATCGTACCATAGTGGAATTGAAATTATATATCTGCATATAATTCAGAAGATAGTTTCTCGCACCTTTTAATCGTACCATAGTGGAATTGAAATGTGACAAGGTCATCATAAGATGGTCTCAGCCGATAGCTTTTAATCGTACCATAGTGGAATTGAAATTACTGATGGTTATATGGAATTAGGGATGTTCAAACTTTTAATCGTACCATAGTGGAATTGAAATAATTCAAATTAAAATAATAAAATATAGTGCGTTGCTTTTAATCGTACCATAGTGGAATTGAAATCAAATTACAGTAATTACAACAATACCCAACAAAACTTTTAATCGTACCATAGTGGAATTGAAATCAAATTACAGTAATTACAACAATACCCAACAAAACACTTTTAATCGTACCATAGTGGAATTGAAATCAAATTACAGTAATTACAACAATACCCAACAAAACAAAACTTTTAATCGTACCATAGTGGAATTGAAATCACACACACACCCTAACAACCCAAAAAAAAAGAAACTTTTAATCGTACCATAGTGGAATTGAAATAAGTTTCTCGGCCTGTCTGTAAATAAAATATATTTTCCCCTTTTAATCGTACCATAGTGGAATTGAAATTATTATCTTGCAGATATTTATAGTAGTCCACTTCACTTTTAATCGTACCATAGTGGAATTGAAATTACTTATTGCAGCCGCAGCCGCAGCCGCAGTAGGTCTAACTTTTAATCGTACCATAGTGGAATTGAAATAGAGCTGTAGGCTTGAGGAATTTTGAGCTCGAGTCTTTTAATCGTACCATAGTGGAATTGAAATAAAACTTGCAAAATTCCTCAAGGCACGTACATTACTGCCTTTTAATCGTACCATAGTGGAATTGAAATGCTCCTGCAACTTATCGAATATCTAACAGAAAATTACTTTTAATCGTACCATAGTGGAATTGAAATTACCGTAACCGTTGCTATTGCCGATAAACCCGCCTTTTTTACTTTTAATCGTACCATAGTGGAATTGAAATATCCGTAAATTTCCTATGTTTAACGTGTAGTGCCTGCTTTTAATCGTACCATAGTGGAATTGAAATTTGCTATTGCCGATAAACCCGCCTTTTTTATATCTTCTTTTAATCGTACCATAGTGGAATTGAAATTTATCTTCTCTATCTCCGCCGTTTTTTTGTGAAGTGCTTTTAATCGTACCATAGTGGAATTGAAATTAATTATCTGTAATTTATCAAGAACAAAAGAGGCACCTTTTAATCGTACCATAGTGGAATTGAAATATCTGTAAATTTCCTATGTTTAACGTGTTGTGCCTCTTTTAATCGTACCATAGTGGAATTGAAATAACAGCACAGATATAGGAAATGTAAAAGGAGTAAAAAATACTTTTAATCGTACCATAGTGGAATTGAAATCCCATAATATTTTTATTTAGAATAAAGGAATGAAAATCTTTTAATCGTACCATAGTGGAATTGAAATCCTATTAATTCAGTGATTTTTTAATTCTTGTGAGTCTTTTAATCGTACCATAGTGGAATTGAAATTACAGGGGTATTCGCAGGTTATTCCCTCTTCTTTTAGCTTTTAATCGTACCATAGTGGAATTGAAATTAAAAAATGGAACTTCCGTATTGGAGTGGTTTGGATGTCTTTTAATCGTACCATAGTGGAATTGAAATTGACGATAGATTTCTGTCTCTATTCCACAATTTGAGCTTTTAATCGTACCATAGTGGAATTGAAATTCGGCCATTGTTAATTTTACGATAACTATTTCATTTTTCTTTTAATCGTACCATAGTGGAATTGAAATTTAGGAATTGGAGCCGATGATGACTTCGACATAAATCTTTTAATCGTACCATAGTGGAATTGAAATGCAGTCCGGCGGTTTTGCACAAATCAGACGTGACCATCTTTTAATCGTACCATAGTGGAATTGAAATTAAAAACTCACGAAACAATTACGTCTGTGGTTATTACTTTTAATCGTACCATAGTGGAATTGAAATGATATTATTACAGTAACTATTAATAACGTTGTTGCTTTTAATCGTACCATAGTGGAATTGAAATATTCAAAGACTTTGAAATAAACATTAATGCTAAATATAACTTTTAATCGTACCATAGTGGAATTGAAATACGCTCTGAATTTGACTCGCCTGGCTACACCAACCTTTTAATCGTACCATAGTGGAATTGAAATATTGTTCCGGGTGCTGCAATGGTACCTACGAGATGCCTTTTAATCGTACCATAGTGGAATTGAAATTTGTATTCACCGATTAGTTGCCAGTGTGGTTCGAGCCACTTTTAATCGTACCATAGTGGAATTGAAATTAAAATCTGTCATTGACTTTGGCTGCGGTGATGGAACTTTTAATCGTACCATAGTGGAATTGAAATTTTTTTTATAATATTAGTTAATAATTAATTGAGTTACTTTTAATCGTACCATAGTGGAATTGAAATACAAAATAAAGCTATCAAACACTATGTGCAATAAAGGCTTTTAATCGTACCATAGTGGAATTGAAATAAAATCCATTTTTATCTTTGAATCTAATTTGCAAAAACTTTTAATCGTACCATAGTGGAATTGAAATGCAATTTTACAGCAGGTTTTTCAGTTACAACATCACTTTTAATCGTACCATAGTGGAATTGAAATAAAGAAGTAAATTTTCTTTGGCTGTTTCTTTAGGCCTTTTAATCGTACCATAGTGGAATTGAAATATTAGTTCCGAATATATTATTAACAGTTCCCAGCAGCTTTTAATCGTACCATAGTGGAATTGAAATTGGTAACAATTCCTTTTACAAGTCTAAATCCTTGTATCTTTTAATCGTACCATAGTGGAATTGAAATTAAGATTGTGCTAATTGTTGTTGTTGTTGTTGTTGTCTTTTAATCGTACCATAGTGGAATTGAAATAAACGTTTTTGATGCAAGAATGCCTTTTGTTTCTTTTCTTTTAATCGTACCATAGTGGAATTGAAATCTATAATATCTATTACATATAGTTTTAGCATAATTTATAACTTTTAATCGTACCATAGTGGAATTGAAATTGTTATAAGTAGCAGTAACAGATTTTGTGTCTTTGCTTTTAATCGTACCATAGTGGAATTGAAATAGTTAATAATTAATAATGATGTTGATGATGTAAGTAACTTTTAATCGTACCATAGTGGAATTGAAATGAAGTTTTTAGAGTTGAACATTTTTCTTTTTCTTTTTTAGACTTTTAATCGTACCATAGTGGAATTGAAATGTGTTAAAAAAGTATTGAATAACCGTGTGTCATCTAACCTTTTAATCGTACCATAGTGGAATTGAAATGTGTTAAAAAAGTATTGAATAACCGTGTGTCATCTAACCTTTTAATCGTACCATAGTGGAATTGAAATAAGAACACTTGCTAACAAACAGAGGAACATGCTGTTAACTTTTAATCGTACCATAGTGGAATTGAAATATTTGTTAAGTTTTGTGGTTTAATAATGTGGTTTTCTTTTAATCGTACCATAGTGGAATTGAAATACATAATCTACTTGTATATCTTTTGTTAACTCTTTAATCTTTTAATCGTACCATAGTGGAATTGAAATGCAATAATTTCAATAGCAGCAGGAACAAAAATATGCCGCTTTTAATCGTACCATAGTGGAATTGAAATGTTTGTAAGACAGTACAGGAAAGGAACTGCGTAAACATCTTTTAATCGTACCATAGTGGAATTAAAATAATTAGGTTCTTCCCGTGAAATAAAATCGTAAATTTTAATGCTTCGCATTATTTAACGGGGTAAACAATTTAGCAATTTAACCATTTAATAATATTTCAGATATAAATATGGTGCAAGAACTAAACAATTTATTTACTAATAATAAAAAATTCAGTTCTTCTGTTTTTTGCTCTTCCGCTTTCTGTTTTGTTGGAAGCAACAGGTCTTGTTCTTCCAAATCCTTTATGCCTCAATCGTGAGACATTAATTCCATTGTTAACAAGATAATTATAAACTGATTTAGCTCTGTTTTCAGATAAAGACAAATTATATTGTTCAGTTCCTACAATATCAGAATGTCCGTAAACAACAATTTTTATGTTTGGGTTATCTTTTAAAAATTCTATAAATCCATCAAGGATAAGCATAGATTCATTTGTGAGTTTAAAAGAGTCGGTTGCAAAGTAAATGTCATTTAATTTATATGATTCTCCTGCTTGTATTTGTTTTATATTAATATCAACTTTGTCTGGAGATTCATAATTAGTATCTTTTTTAGATATATATTTTGATTCATAAGCATAGTTTTCTTTTTTAACAGTCATTATAAAATCACTATCAAAAAGAGCAACAATAACATATTTTCCAGTCAAAGTATCAACAGGTATTTCTGTAACTTTTTTTGTGGCAATATTTTTCAGTTCAATTTTTGCTCTAACAGGTTCATTATTTTTTTCATCTTTTAGTTCTCCTTTTTGAAAGAATACCCGTTCAGGTCTTGCTTCTTTGTATAATTCAAAAGAATATAAATCCCATCCACCGGGTCCATTAAGTTTATTAGAGGCAAAATATCCCAGATGTCCGTCAGTACTAACAAAAAATCCCACTTCATCATCTTTGGTATTAATAGGATATCCAATATTTTTAGGTTTTCCGAATTTGCCGTTTTTATCTATTTTTGAGAAAAAAATGTCATATCCGCCAATTCCCATAAGTCCATCAGATGAAAAGTATAAAGTTCTGCTATCTGTATGTATGAAAGGAGATTTTTCGTTTCCCGAAGTATTTATTACAGGACCAAGGTTTTCTGCATGTGTCCATTTACCATTTTTGTCTTTAACACTTTTATAAATATCGTATCCGCCATATCCTCCTTTGCGGTCGCTGACAAAGAATAGAATCTTTCCATCAGAAGATATGCTTGGCTGAGATTCCCAAGAGTAAGATTTATTAATGCTGGTATCTAATTTTTCTATAGAAGACCATTCCTGATAATAATCATTAAATTCAGCATAAAATATATCACAATTAAGATATGTCTTATTTTGACTACATACAGTATAGAATAATTGTCTGCTATCAGCTGTGAGAGTTGCTCCTCCTTCGTTGTCATTAAGATTAAATGGTTGTGGCATTGGGCTGGATTTGTCAAACTTTCCATTCTCTTTTTCACTATACATAAATATCTCTTTATAATGCTTTCTGCTGCTTACCCAAGCTGTTTTTCGGGGAAGAATTTTTACTTTGCGTGTAAACAAAGCCATATCATCATCAGGAGTTATTATTGGAAGGTATTCATCTTCTGATGTAGATATACCTTTAACATAAACAGGATTGAAAGGGACAGGATTTTTATATATCTTATCATAAAATTTTGCGTATTTAAGTATCTCTTCGGCTCTGTCATAATCTTTGTCTGACTTTATTTTATCAACATCATTTAAGAAAATTTTAAGATATTTACATGCATTCTCATATTCTTCGGCGCCATAAGCAATATCGCCAAGATAATAATATGTATAAATATCATAAGAAGGACATAGCTCAATAACTTTAAGAAAATGTTTTTTTGCAGTTTCAGTATTTATATTTCTTTTTTTAAAATTAATAAGACCAAGTAAAAAATGTGCATCAACAAGTTCTGGCTCTTTATCAATAGATTGCTCTAGTAATATTGTAGCTTGTGAATATTTTCTGTGTTTATACTGGTCAACAGCTTTTTTAAATAATTTTATTGCTCTTTTATCTTTTATCTTTTCGCAATCAATTCCTACCTGAGCTTTTAAAAAAAAAGGAAAGAATAAAAAAGAGATTATAACACAAAAAAATAAATATTTATTATAAAATTTCATGTATTTATAATTACGAATTACGAATTACGAATTACGAATTACGAATTACGAATTACGAATTACGAATTACGAATTAGGAATTACGAATTACGAATTACGAATTACGAATTACGAATTACGAATTACGAATTACGAATTACGAATTACGAATTACGAATTACGAATTACGAATTACGAATTAAGAATTAAGAATTAA
>Ga0307991_1000614_pt1 | contig 25522 bp, 29 predicted proteins | sample EllFjometagen131_FD_203146 | JGI IMG/M metagenome (GOLD analysis project Ga0307991, IMG submission 203146) | Marine microbial communities from Ellis Fjord, Antarctic Ocean - #131 | ecosystem: Environmental > Aquatic > Marine > Unclassified | place: Southern Ocean | collected 2014-10-08 | reverse complement strand
TAAATTGGAGTGTACTAGATAAATCTTCTTTAATTCTTCTTGGCATACCATCTAAAAACTTACTTATAATGATGTCTTTATCTCCGCCAATAATTCCATATTTCGTTCCTGTCATTCCGATATCAGATATATACATTGTCCCTTTTGGAAATACCATAGCGTCAGCTGTAGGAACGTGTGTATGAGTTCCTAATACCGCGTTTACTCTACCATCTAAATAATGAGCCATTGCTATTTTTTCACTTGTTGCTTCTGCGTGCATATCAATAATTACAACATCACTATCTATTGATTTTAATATCTCATCAGCCTTTTTAAAGGGATTATCTAATGGATCTCCCATAAATATACGACCCATTAAATTAATAATTGTTACTAGTTTATCATTATACTTAATAGTAATAAATCCTTTACCTGGAATTGAATCATCGTAATTAGCCGGCCTTATTATCTTTGAATCATCAATGAAATCTATTATTTCTCTCTTTGAAAAAGAATGATTACCAAGAGTTATTGCACTAACTCCAAGTTTCATTACCTCTTTATAAATCGATTCACTAATTCCAAATCCACGATCTATATTTTCTCCATTTAAGAAAATTAAGTTTGGTTTGTGTTCTAGTTTAATTTTAGGTAAGTACTTGTATAGAGCTTCCATGCCTCTACTTCCAAATACATCTCCAATAAATAAAATTTTCATTTTATCAACTCTTTTCTATTAGCTCAAAATAATTTTTGTGTTTAATGAAAAATCCGTAATCAAAAAAAGTATTTGAATCTTTTTGCTTCAATATGTCTTGCATTGACAAATATTTAACATCTTTTACTTCAATTTCATCAATTTTAAGATCTTTTAGAAGTACATCCTTCTCAACTAAGTATACATCTAGTAAAAAACTAGCGAAATCATCCTTAATTAGATACCTTTTTAAGAACTTAAATTCTTTCTTATCTATTAATACACCTAGTTCTTCATAAGTTTCTTTAGCCGCAGTGTCAAGTGAATTATCACCAGCAACTGCTGCTCCAGCTGTTGTTGCCCACATAAATGGTATTTTATCAGACAGTTTATTTCTTTGTTGAATTAAATAGTTTCGTTCACTATTTCTAATCCAAATATTTACTACAATATGAAATTCTCCAACATCGAGTTTAGTTCCTCTAAGTGCTTTTTTATTCAGCGATTGACCAAATTCATCGTATAAATCAAAATATTCCATCTTAACACCTCAAATAGGTAAAGCCTTCCAGAGGAAGGCTTTTATTTAGCTATGTCTTGAGCTCTAGTCTCTCTTATTACTGTAACCTTTATTGTTCCTGGATATGATAATTGTGCTTCTATTTGTTCTTTAATCTCTCTTGCTATTTTAAACGCCATTGTGTCATCTACTTTTGTAGGTTCAACGATAACTCTTACTTCGCGTCCAGCTTGGATAGCATATGCTTGTTCCACACCTTCAACTGCTTTAGAGATACCTTCAAGTTGTTCTAAACGTTTAATATATGAATCTAAAGACTCACTTCTAGCACCAGGTCTAGCTGCGCTTAATGCATCAGCTGCGGCTACTAATACTGCGATAACTGTTTGAGCTTGTTTTTCACCATGATGAGTTGCTATAGCGTCAACTACAGCAAGAGGTTCTTTGTATCTATTAGCTAAGTTAACACCAATTTCTACATGAGATCCTTCAACTTCGTGATCGACAGCTTTACCAATATCATGAAGCAATCCTGCACGTTTAGCTAAGACTTCGTCTTCACCAATTTCTACTGCAAGTTTACCAGCTAAGAAGGCACATTCAATTGAATGTCTTAATACATTTTGTCCGTAACTTGTTCTAAAATGTAATCTTCCTAGTAATTTTACAAGATCTGGATGAACTCTACCAATTCCAACTTCGAAAACAGCTTCTTCACCTTTATCTCTAATAAATCTATCTACTTCATCTCTTGTTTTTTCAACAACTTCCTCAATTCTACCTGGATGGATTCTACCATCACTAACTAGTGATTCAATTGTTCTTTTTGCTATTTCTCTTCTAATAGGATCAAATCCACTTAGAACTACTGCTTCTGGAGTGTCATCAATAATTAAATCTACTCCAGTTAATGCTTCAAGTGTTCTAATGTTTCTTCCTTCGCGTCCAATAATACGGCCTTTCATTTCATCGTTAGGCAATGTTACTACTGAAACTGTTCTTTCACTTGTAACATCTTGTGCGTATTTTTGAATTGCTTCGGATAATAAATGTTTAGCTTTTTTATCTACTTCCATTTTTGCTTTTTCTTCTTCTTCTTTAATATATGCAGCAATTTCATTAACCATTTCGTCTTCTACTCGTCTTAGGATTAAATCTCTTGCTTGCTCTACACTAAATCTTGCAATTTCAATTAATTTTGTGTTTTGTTCTTCAATCAATGCGTCCAGTCTGTTATTTTTGTCATCTAATGATTGTTTTCTTCGCTCGATAGTTTCCTCTTTATTATCTAAATTAGATTCACGTTTATCTAGGTTAGAACTTCTTTTATCCATAGATTGTTCACGTTGCATTAATTTATTTTCTACAGCAGAAACTTCACTTTTTCTTTCTTTAAGTTGTTTGTCAAAATCCAATCTTAAATTGTGAATTTCTTGCTTAGTTTCAAGTAAAACTTCTTTTTTGTGTCTTTCTGCTTGTTTCTGAGCGTCTTCAACCAAATTAGTAACTTTTTGACGTGCTTTATCTAAGCCGCGTTCAACCACCATGATACGTAAGAAAAATCCACCTACAGTACCTAGTGTTATAAATGTCAGACCGGAGAGAATAATTTGTAATACTGGACTCATATCCAATTCCTCCGTTCGATTTTTAAAAATATTAATTTATTTAAACATAATACATGATTATGAGTAGAAACGTTTTTATAACTCTTATATTATAACTGTATCAGTCTGATAAAGTCAATAAATATAACCATATATCCCAAAATAAAAAGGCGTTTAAATTAAACGCCTAATTTTTCTCTAACTTTTGCTTCAATCACTTTTAGTAATTCTGGTTTTTCATTTAAATACTTTTTAACATTCTCTCTACCTTGACCAATTTTGTCACCTTCATAGCTAAACCAAGAACCACTTTTAGCAATGATTTCTTCTTCTACAGCTATATCAATTATCTCTCCAATTTTAGAGATTCCTTTTCCGTAAATCATGTCTACAACTAGCGTTTTAAACGGAGGAGCAACTTTGTTTTTAACTACTTTAACTTTAGTTAAATTACCAACAATATCAGTCCCGTGTTTGATTTGCTCACTTCTTCTTATTTCTAGTCTTACTGATGCATAAAATTTAAGAGCTCTACCACCCGGAGTTACTTCAGGATTTCCAAACATTACTCCTACTTTTTCACGAATTTGATTAATAAATATTACAATTGTTTGTGATTTGCTAATTGCTCCACTTAATTTTCTCATAGCTTGAGACATAAGTCTTGCTTGAAGTCCAACATGACTTGCTCCCATGTCTCCTCTTATTTCTGCTTCTGGTACAAGTGCTGCTACACTGTCAATTACTACAATATCAATTGCTCCACTTCTAATTAAAGCTTCTGTAATTTCTAATGCTTGTTCTCCAGTATCCGGTTGAGAAAGGATTAGATTATCAATATCTACTCCAAGAGCTTTTGCATATTGAGGATCAAGTGCATGTTCTGCATCAATAAATGCTGCATATCCTCCAAGTTTTTGTGCTTCAGCAATAGCATGAAGTGCAAATGTTGTTTTCCCTGAAGATTCAGGACCATACACTTCTACAATTCTACCCTTAGGATATCCACCTATTCCTAATGCTTTATCTAATTTAATTGATCCGCTTGGGATTGATTCAACATTAAGACTTGAAGAATCATCACCTAAAATCATTACCGAACCTTTTCCGTGTTGCTTCTCAATTTCTTTTATTGCACTATCGAGTGCTTTTTTTCTAACGTCATTTGCCACTTGTAATCCTCCTTTTTTAGCTACATATATAATACGTGCCAATAAGTCTTTTTTCTTTAAATAGACTCCATAATAATTTTTTTATTTTTAAAAAAGTAATCAAATCCGCTTACTACAGTAAGCAATACTCCTAAGTATAAAATATAAATTCCAATATCGGGCAATAAATCACTATACGGATATAACAACAAAAGCGTTAAGGCAACCATTGTCGAAGCCGTTTTATATTTTCCTAGTTTACTTGCAGCGATAACTTTTCCTTCACCTACTGCTATTAGTCTAATACCTGTAACTATAAACTCTCTAGATAAAATAACTACTGTGATCCAGATTGGTATTATTCCTGCATCATTAAGTACTAATAATGCTGCCATGACAATCAGTTTGTCAGCTAATGGATCAATAAACTTCCCAAAAGTTGTTACTAAATTGTATTTGCGAGCAATATACCCATCAAGAAAATCAGTGAATGCTGCAACCACAAATATAGGAGCTAAAAATTTGAGCCAAAAATCTTGAGTTATAACTGCCTGAAATGGGTCAACTTTTATATAATATACAATCACCAAAACAGGTACTAATAAGACTCTCATAAACGATAATTTATTTGGTAAATTCATATAAACACCTCACAGAAAATTATATCATAATCTATGTTATTTAACAATTAGATTTTATGTTAAAATCTACTGCATTTCTTTTTTAAGTCGATTTTTAACTGATATCATTAAAACCATACCAAGTAAAAACATTAGGGCACTAAAATCAAACACTAATAATGGTCTAACGTTATATAACACTCCACCAATTAACGGTCCAATTACCATTCCAATTGCTAAGAATGATTGTCTCACTCCCATAATTGTTCCATACTTTCCATCTTTAGTGAATTTTGATATATAATCTTGTTCCATTGGAGTGTATATAGCTTTTAACATCACATATATCATAAACACAGTGTAAAGCAAGAGTAACAAGTTACTTCCTCTAAAAACAAAAAAGACAATAACACTACTCAAAAGCTGTATGAAAATCATGATTGGTAAATCTCTTTTCAATTTAAGAACCATTGGTACAATCAATACACTAGCAAATATTGATACTATTCCGGTAACCAGTACAAAACTTCCTAATTCATTTGGGTTATAACCAAGTTCTTCAAAATACACATCGATAAATTTACTTAAATTTATCATGCCTATTGATATAAATGTTAGAGAAACAAGAAAAATAAATGAATTTTTATTTAATTTCCTAATATCTTTAAAACCTTGTATTATTGATGGTTTTTTAGAACCGGCAACAGGGTCTTTAACTTGTTTAATTTTATTGTACATCACTATTGCAAGTACGATATTTAAAGCTGCTTGAAACAAGAAAACTCTTCTTAAATCATTAGTTCCAAGTAGGTCAACAAAAAATTGATTAGTGCTTATAAATCCACCAATCTTGTATCCAATACTAGATCCAAGTGTAAAAGCAGCAACACTCCATGCTATATACTTAGCTCTATCTTCTTTTGGAGCTAAACAAATTAAATGAGATAGCAATAAAGTAACACTTGCAGCAACACCAAATCCTGATATGAAACGCCATAAAATCATCAAATATACATTTGTTGAGTATCCAAACATGAATTGTCCAATACTATATACAACAAGTCCTAAAGCCATGTATATTCTTTTATTACCATGGTCACCTAGTACTCCCCAAATTGGGCCTCCAAGCATTAATCCAAAACTCATTGCTGCAAAAAAGACTCCAAACCACTTATCAAAGCCTAAATCGGCAACAAGATACGGAGTCACTGGATGTCCTAAATTATGAATCATTCCTTGAAATAAATATAGAATTAATACCCAAATAATCGCTTTTTTCATGATGTCACTTCTTTCATATTTAACTATTCAACATTATAACAACATTACTTCATTTAAACAATTAAAAAACTCTAATATAAAATTTAGAGTTTTAAATTTATAAATCAATTAAAATTATGTTTCTTTACCATAAGAAAACATTTGACAAGAATTGTTTTAATTCTTCAGTATTCGGGTTTTCTAAAATAGAAACATCACCCATTTCAATTATTTTACCTTGATCCATAAAAATAATATAATCAGCCGCTTTTTTAGCAAATGATATGGAATTTTTTTGCAAAAGAAAAGCACTAAATGTGCTATTCTTCCTCTTCTTCATTCTCTTTTGCATTGTGATAAATTTCTTGGATATCTTCCACATCATTTGCAAGATCTTGAAACTTATCTAATATTGCTTTATCTCCATCTGATAGTTCAATGAAATTATGAGGATACCATCCGCTTTCAGATTCAATGATTTCAACAACTTCAGAAGCCTCTTTTAAAGCTTCTTCAATTTTATCAAGATCAAATCCATTTGCTTCAATTTCAACTAATCCATCTTCTTCTTCAATCTCTAAAATATCAATATCAGCCATTAGAAGTGTTTCAAAGACTTCTTCTTCACTCATTCCTTTTACTGTTGTATGAGATAAATGGGCAAATGAATGTTCAACACTTCCACTTACTCCCATTTTACTGCCAATTTTAGTAAAACAGTTTCTAACGTCACTTACTGTTCTATTAACATTATCAGTCAATGTGTCTACAATAATCCCAATTCCACCAGGTCCAAATCCTTCATATCTAACTGGTTGAAAATCTTCTCCAAGACCTTTTTCAGCTTTCTGGATATTTCTTTTAATAACGTCATTTGGAACTTGGTCTTTTTTAGCCTTATCCACTAAATGTCTCAAAGCTAAGTTTGAATCAATATTAGATCCACCAAGTTTTGCAGCCATATAGATTTCTTTACCATATCGAGAGTATAATCTACTCTTTTTAAGCATTGTTTTTCCTTTTGCTGCTTTTCTAACTTCAAATTTACGTCCCATATTATCACCTTTTTCAGTTTTTTAACATTTCCAATTATATAATATGTTTAACAATTATTCAACTGGTTTTATAAGTCTTGTATCTAAAGCGTTTAATTCAATTACTTTTTCCTTATATAATGTGCCTAGTGCTCTTTTAAATGCCGCCTTTGACATTTTAAATACTTCATTTATGTCTTCAGGAGTAGATTTGTCAGTCATTGACATCACGCCATTATTAGCTTCTAAATACTCTCTAATTACTTGTGCATCTTTTGACATCATAATTTCTTTTTGTTCAATCAATGTTCCGTTATATTTTCGATCTACTTTGCATTTAATGATCTTAACAAATGCTTTTTCACCAAGTCGATAAGTTTTTCTTAAGTGCTTGAAGTAAACAAAAATGTTATGTCCTTCTGCAGTTATAAAAACAACTCCTTCTTCTGCCTTATAGATGTTATAAGCATAATAACTTTCTCCTTCAATCAGTTCTGTTTTAGGAGCTAAATAATCTTCTATTTCATATCTAGAAATAAGTTTTGCAGTTAACTGACTTTTTGATGCTTTGAGTCTTACAAATAGCTTATCTCCTTCTGCAGGCCATTCATTTTTTATAAATGATAAATCATCTCTAGAAAGAAGCAAGTCCTTGATAAGTCCAATATCTAAAAATACCCCTAAACGTTGGTTAACTCCAACAACTTCTACAAACTTTGGAGTATCTTTGTTTATAGTTGGTATAGCCATAGTAGCTGTGATTCTTTTTTGATTATCAAAATAAAGAAATACTTCAATTTCTTCATCTATAGTCAAATCTCTGTTTGCTTGTTTTTTATGTAAAAACACTTCAGTTTCGCCATCAGATAAAATATAAGAGAAGTCAGCTTCTCTTATTACTTTTAAAATATTAAATTCTCCCATTGCGAGTGCCATATATATCACCTCAGCCTAATTATAGCAAATTTAAGGTATATTTGATAGCGATAAATAAATAGTTTTATTGTTTTATCTCCAATTTCAGGTCAAATTTATGTATAATAAAAATAGGAAGTGATGAAATTGAAAAAGTATTTTCTGTATCTAATCATATATTCAATAGGTGGATTCATCTTAGAAAGAATTATCAATATAATTGCTTATAATGAGTATCTTGATAATTCAATATTAATTGGTCCATATCAACCACTTTATGGAAGTGGTGTTGTCATAGCACTAATTATTTATGACTTATTAATAAGTAAAAAAATCACAAATAAATTATTAATGAATATCTCATTGCTTATTACAGCTATAGCTACAACTGCCATTGTAGAAGCCATTACTGGATATGGGTTTGAATTCCTTTACGGAAATATTCTTTGGGATTATAGTGAGTTCTTACCATGCAACTTATATTATGTCTGTTGGTTACCTACAAGTCTATTTGGTATAGTATCATACCTTATTATAAAATATCTTCATCCAATTATTGAAAGTTATATAAAAGTTATTCCTACATACTTAGTTTATGCTTTATTTGTTGTTTTTGGAGTAGATATATTAGTTACATTTTTCTTCATATTATAAATAAAATAATTAATAACGCCTCGTAAGCGTTATTTTATTTTGTATGCAAAGTGATTTGCGATACAGAATGCAGCATTGACTACCTTAGCGCTATTTAACGTATTCACTAAATCTTCTATCCATGTTTGATAAACGTTGCTAAGACGAAAATTATAGCTGATATTACAATCAAGTTAATGTCTATTATTAGTTTAGTGTTTGGAATAGGATAATTATAAAGAACATTTAACTATCTCTTAAATGAAACAGGTTTTTATGGTATAATTATGATGGTGATAAAATGAGAATATTAGTTGATGCAGATGCATGCCCTGTTAAGAAAGAAATTCTAGAAATTGCAAAAGAAAAAAACATTGAAGTCTCAATGTTTTTCGATAATGCACATGTCTATGAAGATGGTTATAGTACAGTTCATATTTTAGACAAAGGTGCTGATAGTGTAGATTATTTTCTAATTAACAAGACTATTGCAGGAGATATTATTGTAACTCAAGATTACGGAGTAGCTACAATGGCTTTATCTAAAAAAGCCTATCCTATTAACCAAAATGGACTCATTTTCACAGATGATAACATCCTCTCTTTGCTTAATCAAAGAGCTATGAACCAGAAAATCAGAAGACACAAAAACTTAAGAGGACCCAAAAAAAGAACAGCTAATGATGGTATTAATTTTTCAAAGAACCTAAGAAAATTAATTAATAGTTATTAATAGTTGCTTTTTAGATTTTAATTTGATAAAATAATAACGCTTGGAAAACGGAGGTGACATAAATGGCTAATATTAAACAACAAATGAAAAGAAACTTACAAAATGAAAAAAGACGTTCATCAAATGCTTCATTCAGATCAGGATTAAAATCTGCAGTTAAAGATGTTGAAGAAAGCGTTGCTAACAAAGATAAAGAAAAAGCTTTAGTAGCTTTAGCTTTTGCTTCTAAAAAGTTAGATAAATCAAGTTCTAAGGGATTCTTTCATAAGAACTATGTCGCTAGACAAAAATCAAGACTTGCTAAACTAGTAAATACCATATAACAAATATAATTTGAAAATAAAAACTCAACATTTCTGTTGAGTTTTTTTATGTGCCAAGAATGAATAATTCAATTCCTATTTTTTTATCTACTTTTCCCGATTTAATTTGATAATCTAACTCTTCAAGACGGATAAGATGTTTCTTAACCGTGCTCATTTTCACACTTTTTGCGTTTTTCATCATATAGTATGCTCTACCGCCACTACAGTGATAATGACTTGCTACATCTGCTTTATCTTTTCCATCTTTGATCAACAATTTAACTTGAAGTATTTCTCTATATTTATTTACCAGAATTCCTAATATCCTAAGAGGATCTTCGGAATGCATTATTAAATCATTATAAATTTCAAGTGCAGTGCTTCTATTATTGTCTAAGATATTGTTGGTTATTTCATATACATTATCTTCAACATTCTTAGTAATTACTTTTTTGATGATGTTTATATCAACAGAATCAAGATCTTCAGCATACATTAATAATTTTTTCATCTCATTAACAGCTACTTGAGTATCATTTTCAACTCTCTTAATAAACTCGTCAAGTGCTTCTCTATCTATATTTATATTTTGTTTACCTAATTGTCTTTTAGCCCAACTATTGAGATCAACTTTTTTCATTGGTTCACAAAACAATACTTCCGCATTTGCTTTGACAGCTTTAGTTACTGCTTTTCTCTCATCTAATTTTGCATATGGTGCATTTATAATTAATATAGTTTCTTCGACTGGATTATTTAAATATCTCACTAATTGATCTAAATCATGGTTAATCTCTTTTTTAATTTTCTCATTAGTTAGAAAATACGCATTTTTAATAATTACAATCTTTTTTTCAGACATGAAAGGTATTGTTGAAGCGTCATTTATAGCATTTGAAACATTAGTTTCTTCGGCATCATAAATATTGATATTGAAATCATCAATATCATATTTTGAAATTGTTTGATTAGTTTTACTTTTTACAATAAAACGATCAGACCCGTAAAATAAATAGATATGTTTTTCCATAAATTCACCTCTTAGTCATTATATCATATTTTATTACTCAATGTTTACCTTTTTGTACTCTTTGCCAAACAGGTACTTAACAATAATTGTACCATTTAAATCAGTTCTATACACTTTTATCCCAAGATTCTCATATCTTGACACCACTATATCACTAGGATGTTTATGTTGATTTTTTCTTGAAACAATAATAAATACTTCTTCTGGTGTAACATGTTGTACAAATTCATAACTAGAACTTGTAATGCTTCCATGATGTGGAACTTTAAGATAATCAACATCTATTGCTACTTCTTTTATAAAATCTTTCTCTCTTTTTAATTCTATATCACCTGTAAAAAGATAATGTCTATTATTCAAAAATAAACTAAGAATTATTGAATTATCATTTTCACTAGAATATTCAATACTATTTGAGTAAATGTAAAATTCAACATTTCCACAAGAATTATACCCCTCATATTGTGATACATTATTTCTAGTGACCATATCAATTACTTTGAATTCATTTAGAACATCTGGTGCCTCTCCATAATGATCACTATGATTATGAGTAATTATTAAGTAGTCAATTCTTTTAATATTATTTGTTTTTAAGTAATTAACTAAAGTATTATACTCATCTTTCTCGCCTGTATCAATAATTATATTACACTGATCAAAGCTATCAATGATTATTGTGGAATCTCCGTAGATATCTAAGAATGTTACACTCTGACTAATTCGATAGAATGGTTCTCCCCACATTATGAATAATGTTAGCCCAATGAGGATGAGAGGTGTCTTTAATGATTTACGTGATTCCATTCTATGCATTATTAAAAACACTAACAAGTAATATATAATTACTGCTAATGGACTTGTAAAATACAATTTCATTATAAAATAATCAACATTTATGCTTACTTTTAGAATACCTTCAAAAATTAGAATAAAAACATTGTAGAATTTATCTAAGAAAGGGATAAAGAATGTTATATAGCCAAGAGGAAGAATAACATATGTGATATAAACCAAGAATATTACGTTAAATATAACAGAAAGTAGATTGACTTGGTAGTTCAACCTAAGGATTATTGGAATTGTTACTAAAAAAGATATGACACTCAATTTCAATAATTGTTTTATTTTTGATTCGTCATTCAAAATATTATAACTAAGGAGAATTACGAAGGTCACTAGGAAACTTAGTAAAAATCCTGCATCATAATAGTAAAATGGTCTTATGAATAGCAAAACTACAAAAATTATTGATAGTACATCCAAACTACTTAATCCGATTTTAAATCTCTTATTAGCAATTAATAAAATGAACATAAATGAAGCTCTTGTAACTGAAGGAGAGAAGCAAGTGATTACCATATATAATACCAAAAACAGCATTATGATAACTTCAATATATAATTCTTTTAACTTCGTCTTTTTTAAAATATACATCATAGTTAATACTATTAAAGATATATGGAGTCCACTAACGGCAAATAAATGACTTATCCCAATTTTATTTATTCCTTCGATTATTTCGTCATCAAATTCAGATTTATCTGCTAAAATAAAAGTCTTAATATATTCATTTGAATATTTAAAATTATCATCTATATAGCTATTTAATTGATACGATATCATATTTATATTCCAATTACTATCAACTACTTTACAGTTAGTTCCACTTGCTGTATATTTTATGTTTTGAGACTTCAGGTAATCCCTGTAATTAAAGAGATTATCTGTTGTATTTTCCATAGGTATTTCAAAAACGAGGTCACAAAGCAAGGTATCCCCGGGCCTAACGTATATAATATCGTTTGTATACACTTTAACTAAATGCAGGTTAGATCTTCCTATAAATGTAGTATAATCAGCTATTTTGATTTCTTTTATAACCTTAATTTCAGATTGTCCAGCTGTATCTGTTGTATTTCCCTGAAATTGTATAACTCTTACAAAATACAATCCAATAATTATGAGGATGATTTTAATAATCGTATTATGATTCTTATATAAGTAGTAAAAATAAAATGGTAATATTATCAAATACCACCAACTATTTTTGACTAGGAATAGTAATGTAAAAGAAATTACTAAATATATTCCTTTGTTCTTAAGTAATAATAAATTCTCTAATTTCATTTAGTGTTGCCTCTCCAACTCCAGGTACAGAAATCAAATCATCTATGTTAGAAAAATCACCATTTTCATTTCTATAATCGATAATACTTTGTGCAGTAGTTGGTCCAATTCCTGGAAGAGTGTCCAATTCTTGCAAAGAAGCTGTATTTATATTTACTATTCCATTTTCAGCATTTTCATTTATTTCAGTTATCATTGGATATTCATCATAAATAGAGGGAATATAAATAACTTGTTCATCTCTTAGCCTTAAAGATAGATTAAATGCTAATACATCAGCATCCATAGTTGTTCCCCCGGCTAAGCTGATTACTTGAAACAATCTGCTCGAGTCTTCAATTTTGTATACTCCTGGATTTTTAACTTCTCCTTTCAAGTCTATATATATAAATTTTACTTCTTCTACGATTTCTTCATTAAGAATTGGATCAAAAATCATTTCATTTTCATTGTCATTCATATTGGCAATAATAAAGACACACAAAATAATTACTCCAATCACTACTAAGTAATATTTTTTTACTATATCCAACATTTTATCACCTCTATTCATATACTACTCATCTTTTCTGGTTTCTTCTTTTTAGTAATATAGATAAGTGATATAATTGGATTGAAAATTTATTTCAGATTAAAAAAAAAGAAATAATATTTAGCATTTAAAAAGAATTATATCTTAGGACATAATTCTTTTTTTACAAACAAATATAATTCTTTCTTCTAAATATATCGTATTAAAAATTTCTATTTTACAAATTGAAAGTATTTTTTTATACTCTTCCTCACTATAAGTGATTTGTGTATGAATCTCTGTTTGGTCATTTATTGTAACTTTATGGCTTATTTGCGAGGTTCCAATATGTTTATTTACTTTCCAATTGATGGTGCTACCATTAATATCCATTGTTTCTTCATATCCGTCAACTTTATACATATAATCTAGTTTTAGAAAATCAAATATGAAAATCGAATCTTCTTTCATTACTTCTTCAACATTTTTAAATGCTAACGTCATTTGTGTTTTATCTGCTAGATAATTAATTACATCGCTCACCATAGTAAAAATATCATAAGTGTTTGAAAGCGGATCTAAAATATTATGTTTTGAGAAATTCACATGTACTTCTTCATTAACAGAATTATTATATGCAATTTCTAACATTCTTTCAGAGATATCTGTTGCAGTAACATCAAAGCCCAGTTTTGCAAGTTTAATTGATAAAGGACCAGTTCCACATCCCAAATCAGCTACATTTCCTGATTTATTGTGTTTTAATATTTCATCAACATAGATGTCGACTAGTGTTTCATCAACAAAATTATCGTAATATGCAGCTAGTCTCTCATAAATCATTATCTTTATCTAAATCTAGTTGTTCTGTACCAACCCACATCTTTTCCATATTATAAAAATCTCGTTCCTCTCTAGTAAATACATTCACGATTACATCTCCGCAATCTATTAAAACCCATGATTTTGAATTTTTCCCTTCAACTTTAGGACTTTTATGTGAATTTTCTCTAAAATCTTCACTAATATGATTAATTGCAGCTTGAAGCTGTCTGTCTGATGTAACACTCGCAATTACGAAATGATCAAAGAAAGGCGATTTACCTTTTGTATCAAAAGCAATTACGTCAAAAGCATTAATATCTTCTAACGCTTTAATTACGATTTCAATTTTTGTCATAGTTTACCTCCAATAGGTCTATAATATTTTCTTGCTTCATATGCTATCAATGGAATTTTTGAACCAATATTTTCATAAAATTGTATCGAATCATCTAAAGCAGTAAAAACAGCTAAATCAAGCGATTCATTCACTATTTTTCTAACCTTAACACATGAAGCATATGTTCTGTTAGGTTCAATGTAATCACTAATAAAGATTACTTTTTCGTACATACTCATAGCTGGTCTTCCAATAGTGTGATTTAAGATAGGGTCCAAAATATCATCATCAGTAACACCATATTTTGTTTTAGCAACAACATATGCGCTAAAAGCGTGTAAAATTTCATCATTATACTCTTCATAAATTAATTTTGATTCTGGAAAATAACTATTAATAATTTTTATATTGTCCTCTTTAGAATAATATTTTGTAATATCATGAAGAAGGGCAGTCATTTCCAACTTTTCTAAATCTAATCCATACTTTTTACCTATTTTAAGAGCTGTGTCCCTCACTCCATAAATGTGTTCTAATCTTTTTGGTTTACCAGATAATCCAATTTTCAAATCTTCTATAATCTGTTTTTTTATCAAATTAATGCTTCTCTTATATATGGAGTTGTATTAGATCTTGTATATACTTTTAAATTGATAAATCCTGAAACAGTTACAAATCCTAATCCTGGTAAAACAATGTCTTGTTTTGAATGTTTTTTAAGATTAAACAGATGACCCTTTAATGGAAAATCTTCATCTTTTTCAAATGGAGGGGTCAATAGTATTTTAACTTGTTTTTCGTACAACTCATCAGCATTTTCAAGTTTGGTTCTATGTATCTTCACAAACTCACTTGCAAAACAAACGAAACTTGTTTTTTCACCACTTATAAAATCAATTCTTGCAAGACCACCAAAGAACAATGTTTGCCCTGAATCTAATTGATAGACTTTCGGTTTTATTTCTTTCTTTGGAGTTACTACTTTCAATGCTTTTTGTGATAGATAATGTGTTATTTGATTATCATTTATTAATCCTGGTGTGTCAATTATATAATTTTCACCAAATGGTATTTTTATAAGATTAAGTGTCGTACCTGCATAAAAAGATGTTGTAATGATATCTTTTTCTGACGAGGCATAAGACTTAAGCAAAGTGTTTATAAAAGTTGATTTTCCAACATTAGTTGCCCCAACAATATATATATCTTTCATTTCAGCATAATTTACAATTTTATCAATAACAGAATCAATATTTTTATTCTTTATAGCACTCATCAACAATATGTCCATTGGTTTAAGTTCATTATCTGCGATTATCTTTTTAAGATGATGTAATATTTTTGGTTCATTTAGTGACTTTGGTAAAAGATCTATTTTATTAGCAATTATTATAAAATCATTATGATTAGTTAACTTAGGAATTTGAGTTATCAGAGAACCTTCAATATCAAATATGTCAATAACCATAACTATTAATGCCTTTTTGTTACCAATTTCGCTAATGATATTTGCATACTCATCACTTGACATTTTCAATGGAGTAACCTCGTTATAATTCTTCAAGCGAAAACAACGACGACAAATAATATTCTCATTTTCTTCACTTAATTTGCTTGTTGGTACATATCCTGGTTTAGAAATATCTTCACTTTGAATAATACTTCCACAACCAATACAATATAATTCTTCCATATTTATTTCCTCATATCTAGTTTTAGACTTTTATAAACTTCTGAATACTTTTTTTCTATTTTTTTCAACATTTTTAATTCAATTCTTCTATTAAGTTTTGTATACCATTTTTCTGTTCTTCGTAGAATAGGATTTACTAAAATACTATAAGAATGGAAACGATTTGCACAGTATATATCAGTCATCAACTGATCGCCAATTATTACTGCTTGACTATGGGTATATTCTTTTTCAGCTAACTTCATAGCTCTTCTAAGCCCTACCAATAATGGCTTTCGAGAATTACCTAATCCTTTATAATTCGTTCCCTCTAAAAATTTCGAAACTCTTGAATGGACATTATTAGAAATTACAACAATTTCAAATCCGATTTTTTTAAGTTCGTTAAATTTATCTAATATCTCTTTTGTTGGTAGGTGATCTGCATATGTAATTAGAGTGTTATCTAAATCCGTTAAGATTAATCTTTTTCCTTGTTTATAAAGCTTTTTGAAATCAATTTCAAAAAAGCTTTGATGAAATTCATTTGGAATGAATTTTTTTGTTTTTAGAAATATATGAATCATAATATCCTCCCGTCCAAACATATTTTCATTATACAAATAATATACTTAAATGTCCATTGTATTAGGGTCTAGGTCTAATGAGACAATGTTTACCAAAACCAATAAGATCTCTTCTTTTTCCTAGAGTTAATGCTTTATATACTAGGTTGTAATTCTTTGGATTTTTATATTGGATTAAAGCTCTTTGCATAGCCTTTTCTTCCTTTGTTCTTGGAACATAAATAGTCTCCATTGTTCTAGGATCAAGTCCAGTATAAAACATACAAGTTGACATTGTTCCTGGTGTTGGATAAAAGTCTTGAACTTGTTCTGCATAATATTTGAGATCACGAATATAACAAGCCAGTTCAATTCCTTCTTTCAAGGTTGAACCTGGATGTGAACTCATTAAATATGGTACCAAATATTGGTCCTTTTCATGTTTCTTAGTTAACTCATAGAATTTTTTTGTAAATTGATCATACAATTCTCTTTTTGGTTTGTTCATCTTTTGTAAAACAACATCACTAACATGCTCAGGCGCTACTTTAAGTTGTCCTGAAACGTGAAATTTAACAAGTTCATCAAAGAACTCTTTGTTTTTATCATACATCACATAATCATATCTTACTCCACTTCTAACAAATACTTTTTTTATATTTGGGAGTTCTCTTACTTCTCGTAATACGTTTAGGTAATTTTTATGTGATACTTTAAGCAATGGGCATGGCTTATCTTCTAGACATTGTTTGTTTAAACAAACACCATGTTTAATTTGTTTTTCACAAGCTACATCATAAAAATTGGCTGTAGGTCCTCCGATATCATGGATATATCCTTTAAAATCGACAGCTTTTGTGATTTTTATTGCTTCTTTAACAATTGAGTCTTTTGATCTTGATTGGATTATTCTTCCTTGGTGATATGTTAATGCACAAAAACTACATCCTCCATAACATCCTCTGTTGCTAATTATTGAAAACTTTACTTCATCTATTGCAGGAATATGTCCTAATTTCTTATAAACCGGATGATAGTTTCTCTCAAAAGGAAGACTATAGATTGCATCCATTTCTTCTCTTGTTACTGGTCTGTTTGGAGGATTTTGAACAATAAGATGATTTCTATATTCCTCAAACAAAGGTTTTGCACTAATGTGGTCTGTATTATTATGTTTTAGCATAAAACTTTTTGCATAAGTTTTTTTACTATCTAATATTTGATCATATGTTGGTAATGAAATAGCATTTTCTGGAATATAATCCCTGTTTTTCGTCTTAAAAACAGTACCTTTAATGAAGATTATATCTTTAATATCTAGTCCACTTCTTAAGTACTCAGCTACCTCAATAATACTTAATTCACTCATTCCGTAAACTAAGATATCTGCTTTCGAATCTATAAGAATGCTTTTCCTAACATTATTTTTCCAGTAATCATAATGAGCTAGTCGTCTAAGAGACGCTTCAATTCCACCAATTATGATATTAGAATTAGGAAATAATTCTCTTACTTTTTGAGAATATCTTATGGTAGCATAATCTGGTCTAAGTCCCATTTTACCACCAGGAGAATACATATCTTTTGTTCGTCTTCTTTTTGAAACTGAATAATGATTTACCATTGAATCAATATTCCCACTTGATACTAAAAATCCCAATTTAGGAGTTCCAAGTTCTAAGAAATCCTCATTCTTGTTGATGTCTGGTTGAGGGATTATACCAACACTAAACCCATAAGATTCTAACATTCTTGAAATAATTGCTACACCAAAAGATGGATGATCCACGTAGGCATCACCACTAATAAAAACAAAGTCTAAGCTTTCAATATTTCTTTCTATTAAATCTTCTTTTGATATTGGTAAGAACATAGAATCACCTTTGAATAAATTTATTGTTTAATTCTTTTTTTAGCTCTACATAATTTGGAGATAGTTTCTTAAGCAATGCATAGTATTCTTTTGAATGATTATGATGTACTAAATGAGTTATTTCATGTAAGAATACATACTCAAGATACTCAAGATTATAATGTATTAAATACAAGTTTATGTTGATTGTTCTTAATTTAGGATTACAACTTCCAAACCTTGTATTCATGTATCTAGTTTTCAGAGATATATTGCTTATATCAACAAAGATATTATCTTTGTATTTTTCTCTTAATAGATTAAGTTCTTTAATCAGAACTTTTTTATTTATCTTCTTATATGCTTTTTCTAATTGATCAACTTCCACTACTGGTTCGTATATTTTTAAATCACTATGAGAAATGAGAATATCTTTAGTCTTTATGTCTTTTATTTTGATATACTCTTTCCCAAAATAATAAAACAGATTTTTATCATAAGTAAATTGATTTGAAAATTTGTATTTCTTGATAAACGCTTCTTTGTTTTTATGTATGTAATCAATAATCTTTTCAGGTTTTTGATTCCTAGAAGCATTTATTTGAATATATCCATTTCTCTTAAAATAAAAATATGTATTTTTATTTTTCTTATAACTGATTTGATACTTAATGATAGTATCATCTAATGCTAATTCTTTTATCATAATACTTTAATTAATTCCTTTAATACTTTTGTAGCGTTTGAAGCAGCTTCATTTAAGAACTTATAAAAATCATTGTCCTGATTTTCATCATCAAGTAAATCAGAAATACTTCTATAAACTATAAAAGGAATATTATATATTGTTGCTGTATGAGCAATAGCTCCTGCTTCCATTTCAACAGCGTAGATATCGCTATAAAGCTCATTAACATCTTTAACTGCGTCTTTAGAATATACGAATTGATCTCCACTAGCGACTTTACCTATTTTGTAATCGAATTTAAGTTTATTCAATATCAATTTAGTTTTGTTAAGTAATAATTCATCTGCATAGAATAATGCATCTGATCCAGGTACTTGACCTATGACATATTTTCCAGCTGATCTAACATTAAAATCATGATATAAAACTTCTTTCGAAATAACAACATCTTTATGTTTTACACCATTTTGTCCACCGGCAACTCCGATATTAATAATGCATTTTACATCAAAATTCTCAATTAAAACTGACGTTGTTATTGCTGCATTAACTTTACCAACTCCAGCTAAGACAATAACGACATCTTTATTGTTAATTGTTCCTTTGTAAAAAGTTCTAACTTTTAACTTGATTTCCTCAACATTTGATACTTCTTTTAATATTGTTGATATTTCTTCGTCTAAAGCTCCTATTATTCCTATCACTGTAATTGCCTCCTTGATTATTAAAATAAGAATGTTTTAAACATTCTTATTTTACGTCAATTATTTTAACTTTTACTTCTTTTTTTGTTTCAGTTTTAATTGTTATAGTTTGTCCTTTTTTACTTCCGATAATTCCTTTTCCTATTGGAGATTCATTTGAGATTTTTCCTTTAAGAGGATTTGCTTCTAACGAACCAACTATTGTATATGTTTGTTGAGCAAGATCTCCTACTTTAATAACTACCGTCTTCCCGATATTTACTTTATTTGAAGTATCTTCTTTAATAATTTCGTAATTTTTAAGAATTCCTTCTATTTCTTTTATTCTTGCTTCGATTCGAGCTTGTTCATCTCTAGCAGCATCATAGTCTGCATTTTCAGATAAATCACCTTGAGCTCTCGCTTCTTTTAGAGCAGTAAGATTTTCTTTTCTATCTACATCTTTTAATTTATCCAGTTCATCTTTGTGATTTTGAAATCCTTGTTGTGTTAACTTGTATGCATTCTCCATTTTGGTACCTCCACATTCGAATTTATTATACTATATCTTGCTCTGAAATGATAGATTTTATTTTCGTGATAATTAAATCAACTGCTACATCATGGTTTATGTCATTTGGGATAATAATATCGGCATATCTTTTTGTCGGTTTAACAAATGCAAAGTGCATTGGTTTAACAGTTGTAAGATACTGATTTATTACGCTCTCAAGTGATCTTCCACGTTCTTCCATATCTCTTTTTAGTCTTCTAATAAAGCGTAAATCATCATCTGCTTCTACAAAAAGTTTTATGTCACATAAATCTCTTATTCTTTGATCTTCCATAATCAATATTCCTTCTAAAATAATGATTTTAGTTGGAATAAGAGTTTCTGATTTATCGCTTCTATTATGAGCCTCAAAATCATAGAGTGGTTTAATAATTTCTTTACCTTTAAGTAAGTCAAGAATTTGTTTATACATTAGATCATTATCTAGTGAAAAAGGATGGTCATAATTTACTTTGTATCTTTCTTCCATGTTCATCTCTGATTGGTCTTTGTAATAATCATCGTGTTTAATGACTGTCACATTATCAATATTAAAATGATCGATTATTTTGTTTACAACAGTTGTTTTCCCTGAAGCAGAACCTCCTGCAACAGCTATAAATACTGGTTTGTCCATAAGTACCCTCCTCTTTTTACTAACAAAAGGAGTCATAAACTCCTTATGTAATTTCAATGATGAATAATCAACTATTATTATAGACTATAATTGTTTTTTTTCAAAACTAATGTTTTATTTTTCTAATTATATCATACTTAGAAACTTTAAACGGTATAAAGACCTTTAACATCTGCTTGGGATGTCTTGCAGCATCAAGTATATTATTTTCTAAGTCGACTATTTCATCTATTCTAAATTTCAATGGTTCAAAATTAGGTGAAAACACTTCTACCTCATCACCAGGAACAAAGTAATTTCTTTGTTCAATAGTAGCTATGAAGTTCTCTTCATCATAATCATGAACAAATGCAATAAATTCTTGCGATGGGTTCTCACTTCTCATATTATAGAGTTGTTCATTAACTGTTGTCATACCTTCCATAAAGCCATGACTTGTGAGTCTATTTTCAGCTTTCTTTATTTCTAATAAGTATTTAGGTAAATCGATTTCTGAGTCATCACAAATATCATCTATTAGTTTACGATAAGTATTTACAACTGTGGCTATATAATGAAGTGATTTCATTCTTCCTTCAATCTTAAGAGAATCCACTCCGATATCAATTAAACCAGAAATTTGTTTAACAGTCTGAAGATCTTTAGAACTCATTGAAAACGGAATGCTCTTATTCAGTTTTGTTTCACCTTCATATAAATCATAATTCCATCTACAACTATGTGCACATCCTCCTCTGTTAGCATCTCTATCTGTCATATTATTTGATAAAGTACATCGACCAGAATAAGAAACACACATTCCTCCATGAATAAATACTTCTATATCACAATTAGTATTCTTTCTTAACTCACTAATTTCATGTTTACTTAATTCCCTTGCTAGCACAACTCTAGTAGCTCCTTCTTGCGCCCAAAAATTAACTGATTCGTAATTTGTTGATGATACTTGTGTTGATATATGAATTTCTAAATTTGTATTTTGTTTAGCAGAATCAATTATAATTGGAGAAGCACAAATTATAGCGTCAACTCCAGAAGTTTCTAATGCTTGAAGATACTCAACTAGTCCTTCTAAATTGTCATTATGAGGAATTATATTAGTAGTTACATATACTTTTTTACCAAGATCATGTGCAAAGTCACACGCTTTTTTTATTTCAGGAATATCAAAGTTTGAAGCTCTTGCTCTTAATGAAAAATTCTTTCCACCAATAAACACTGCATCTGCACCATAAATAAAAGCGATTTTTAGTTTTTCTAAGCTCCCTGCAGGAGCTAATAATTCAGGTTTTTTCATGATATCACAGCCTAATACTTCACGTAAACTGTCTTCTTATATAAGAATCCAGAGTCGTGATCTAATTTGTACTTATCAGATATTATTTTCGCTTTTTCTTCATGGTTTTCACTATTAAGTATTTCAAGGTAATTTTTTATTGTTTCAACTAGATAATCAGTGTCTTTGAAGATTCCATCAATAATAAAGACGTCTAGTATATTCTCTAAGAAGTTAATCTCTTTATATGATTCTAGAGCTTTATCTCTAAAAATATGAGTTCCATGAGAATCTTGAAAAATCGGATAAGCTTCATCTCTTATTTCTTCTATTAATTTGAAATCCCTGTTTTCGGAATAGCTTTCATCTTTGTCATGAGTATGTTTGAAAAAGTTACTAATCAATGGTCTTCTTGAATGAAACATATTCAAATGTCCATGACCAATTATTGATACATTGATGTTAGTCTTTTGACTAATTTCATTTATTTCTTTTAGAGTTATTTCTTTTGATATAGTAATTCCTTTTATACCTTTTTTCTCCCAAAATACTGAATCATAATAATTTGTGTTTAGAGTTTCAGGATTATAGATAAGTAAGGTTGTCATCTTCAAGTTTTTAGCCAAGTTATAAACTCCTAAATCTCCAAAGATTATTCCATCAACATTCAGTTCCATAACAAAATGAAGAAATTCTATTACTTTTGGTAAATCCTCATTATGAGCAATTAGATTTATAGTAATATAAATTTCTTTATTTAAAGACTTAATTAAATTGTTTATTTCAGTTATTTCTACCATAGAAAACGAGTGTACTAAACGATTAGCATATTGTTCGTTTCCAATAATAAAAATATCTGCACCAGCTGCACTTAAGATGCTTATACTTTCTGTATTAAATGGTGTAACTGCTATTTTCATACTGTCACTTCCTTTTTATACTAAGGCTCATTCCATCCCCTAGTTGATAAAGATATGTATCAAACCCAGGGGCTTTAACAACAAATTTATTAAAATTATCTATTTTTCTCATTAGTTGTCGTAAATTACGATCTCTAATTTCTTGATCTACTAAATCATGAAATAGAAGATTATCTGTGATGATAATTCCTTTTGAATTTAAGATAGTTTTATATTTCTCAAAGAATTTCACACTCTGTGCTTTGGCAGCATCAATAAAAACTAAATCAAAGTTTCCAAGCGTTGTTTCATCAACTTCTAAAGCATCTTTGTTTATTACTTCTATTTTTTTTGAAAGATTTGCCTTTTCAATGTTCTTTAGAGCAATATTGAATACTTCTTTATCTTTTTCTATTGAGACAATTGATATGTCATTACTCATTGCCATGTTAATAGCAGAATATCCAATTGCAGTACCAATTTCTAATACTCTTTTAACATTTGAAATAGATATAATTTGATTTAGAAAGTTAATTCCTTCATCAGTAATTATTGGTACTTTGTTTTCAAGAGCAAACATCTTTAAAGAAACTAATAACTCATTAGTCTCTTTAATATTTATACTGTCTAGATATTTATTCTCCACAAAATCACCTATTCTTCATCTAAAAATGAATTAAGTACCTCGTCTAGCATATCCCACTCTTCATCAGATTCGATTGGTTGAAGGTTACCACCATTTTTATTTTCTTCATCATACACAGCTGCGAAAACTTCGTCATTCTCATCTCCTGGTAATTTATAAATTACATAAGATTTTTCTGTATCAGGATTTTTAAAAGTTAATACAACTTCATAATCCAATTCAACTCCAGCATCATCAACAACTGTAAATTTCTTATCATCCATTTTTTAATCCTCCTATTTTATAGAATCTAAATAGCCTTGTAGTATAATAACTGCAGCCATTTTGTCAATATCATTTTTTCTTTTCTTTCTTTTTAGGTTCTGACTAATCATCATATTTGAAGCCATTTTAGATGTTAATCTCTCATCCCAAAACACTACTTTAACATTGCTAATTTTAGCAATTTCCTCTTTGAAATCAATTGAAATTTGTGCTTGCGGACCTAATGTACCATTCATATTTTTAGGTAGTCCTAATACTACTACATCAATATTATTATCATTTACTAATTTTAAAGTAAAGTCTAATGCTACTTGAAAATCTTTATCTGCAAATCTTAACGTTTCTAGACCTCTTGCCAAAATTCCTAGTTCATCACTAATCGCTATTCCTAATGTTTTATTTCCTAGATCCAATCCTAGTTTTTTCATTTTGTTAATTCCTTTACTTTTGATAATGCTTCATCTACTTTCGATACGTCTCTTCCGCCTGCTTGAGCCATATCTGGACGGCCTCCACCGTTTCCTCCAGTAATTATTGCAGCTGCTTTTGCGATGTTACCAGCATGAATATCAGTATTCGATTTAGCGATAAATGTAACTTTATTATTAGACACATTTGCAATAAATACAAATCCTTTAACAAGTTTTTCTAGTAATAAATCTGCAAGTGGTTTAAGTGAATCTTTATCGATATTTTCTGTTCTTAATATGATTTTACCATTTTCTTCTTGTAATAGATATTCATCTATCTTTTTGAATACACTTTCCTTAACTAGTTCTTTATATTTCTTTTCAAATTCTCTAACTTCTTCTTGCAGTTTAGCGAATTCTTTTCTCTTATTAATAATATCTTGGTAAGAACCAATAATTTCTTCATTTCTAATAAATGAGAACGATATACCAATGTCGTTTTCTTTTGCTTCTAAAAGTAGTTTTTCAACTTTTATCATCAATTTATCCATTTCCTTATGAAATCCAACAAATTGAGTTCTAATATTCTCTATCGCTCTATTTGCATGACCTACTATTCTGTAGATTCCACTACCCTTTGATTCTATTGATGCAATTGCGAATTTCGCAATTTCACCAGTATTATGAACATGAGTTCCACCACATAAATCAACAGTATATTTCATATTTATAACTCTAACAACGTCTCCATACTTTTCACCGAATTCAGCGATAGCACCCAGTGCTTTTGCTTCTTCAATTGATTTTTCAGATATTGAAACCTCAATGTTTTCATTGATAAGTTCATTTACTTTTCTTTCAACTTCTAGAAGTGTTTCATCTGAAAGGTTATCGTAATTATTAAAATCAAAACGCAATGTTTCACTAGTCACTTGTGAACCTTGTTGACTAACATGATCTCCAACTATTTCTCTTAATGCACCAAACATTAAATGAGTAGCTGAATGATTGTACTTTGTAAGTGATCTTGTTTCTTCATCAACTGCGGCTTTGACTTTGTCTCCGTCTATTAAATCATTATCTTCA
>Ga0307991_1000613_pt1 | contig 25690 bp, 17 predicted proteins | sample EllFjometagen131_FD_203146 | JGI IMG/M metagenome (GOLD analysis project Ga0307991, IMG submission 203146) | Marine microbial communities from Ellis Fjord, Antarctic Ocean - #131 | ecosystem: Environmental > Aquatic > Marine > Unclassified | place: Southern Ocean | collected 2014-10-08 | reverse complement strand
GTTCTTCAGCTCCCCAATTAGCTCATCTAGTACTTCTTTGCGTATGGTCATTTTTACCTCCTGGGAATATAGCAAAAGCTAGCTCCCCGGTCTGACCATTTACACAGATTATTTTACACCCTCAAAAAGGGTACTACTACCCTTCTTACACTAATTCATAATAATCAGTTACTTTACTACAATATTAACAATCCTGTTTGGTACGACGATCTCTTTGACGATGATCTTGCCTTCAGTGTGTTGCTTAATTGCATTTTGCTGGTGGGCTAGCTTCAGAATTGAATCTTTATCTGCATCTACCTCTACCTCAATTTGAGCTCTCACTTTACCATTGACCTGGACGGCTAGCTTTACCATGTCTTTGACGAGCAGCTGTTCATCATATGCAGGCCACTCAGTATAGACCAATTCATCTTGATGCCCTAATAAGCCCCACATTTCTTCAGCTATATGTGGTGAAAAAGGGTTCAGTAGCCTGAGGAATACTTCTAAAGCCTGCCTTGGAACAATTTCTAATGAACGTAAATGATTGGAAAATACCATTAACTGTGATATTCCAGTGTTAAACGCAAGGCTGTCAAGATCTCCACCTACTTTTTTAATACTGGCATGCATAATAGTTAAGGTCTCACCACGTGGTTCAGCATCACTCAATTCAATGATATTCCCTTCATCATTGATAAAATGTCTCCATAAACGATTCAAAAAACGATATACACCTTCTATACCACTGGTATTCCAAGGTTTAGACCGTTCCAATGGACCCATAAACATCTCATACAATCGCATGGAATCAGCGCCATATTGAGAAACCACTTCATCTGGATTGATGACATTTCCACGAGATTTGGACATTTTCTCCCCATCCATTCCCAATATCATGCCCTGGTTAACCAGTTTCTGGAATGGTTCTTTGGTGGAAACATATCCCAAATCATATAAGACTTTGTGCCAAAACCGTGCGTACAACAAATGCAGAACCGCATGCTCAGCACCACCCACATACAGATCCACCGGCATCCAGTATTTCTCTTTCTCCAGATCCCAGGCCTCATCATCATTATGCGGATCGATGAACCTAAGATAGTACCAACATGATCCAGCCCATTGAGGCATGGTATTGGTTTCCCTCACATAAACCTTACCGGATGATGGGTCAACCACGTTTAACCACTCCTTGGCATTCGCCAGGGGGCTCTGCCCTGTTCCTGAAGGTTTAATGCGTTTAAGCACTGGAAGTGTGAGAGGTAAGTCACTGTCTGACAGAGGGATAACCTCACCCCCATCATGTAGAATTGGAATGGGTTCGCCCCAATATCTCTGTCGTGAAAACAGCCAATCTCTCAATTTATAATTAACAGTAACTTGACCCTTGCCTGTAGACTCTAACCATTCACCAGTTTTGACTATTGCTTCCGAGGGTTTGAGATTATTTATGGAAAATAATCCATCTACAGTTGCAGAATTAATCATAAATCCATCTTCAATCTGAGTAAAAGCTTCTGTACTGATATCTCCACCGGATACAACTTCCCTTATTGGGAGATCAAACGCCTTAGCAAACTCATAATCTCTCGTATCATGTGCGGGTACCGCCATAATGGCTCCTGTACCATAACTCATTAATACATAGTCACTAACCCAGATTGGAATTAATTCTTCGTTGACCGGATTAATTGCATAGGCACCTGTAAAGACACCGGATTTATCCTTAGCAAGTTCTGTTCTATCCAGGTCGCTTTTATATCCAGCCTTTACCGCATATGCTTCCACTTCAGCTTGCTGCTGAGGAATGGTAATTTCTTTGACAAAGGGATGTTCAGGTGCCATAACCATATATGTGGCACCAAATAAGGTATCAGGACGTGTGGTAAACACCTTCAGCGATAAATTATGCCCATTGAGAGGGAATTCGACCTCTGCCCCTTCACTCTTACCAATCCAGTTGCGCTGCATGTCCTTGATGGATTCTGACCAATCCAGATCATCAAGGTCAGACAGTAAACGTTCTGCATATTCGGTAATCTTCAACATCCACTGGCGCATGGGTTTTCTGACAACAGGATGGCCACCCCGTTCAGATTTTCCATCAATAACTTCCTCGTTGGCGAGGACTGTACCCAGTTCTGGACACCAATTAACAGCCACCTCGGCTTCATAGGCCAAGCCTTTTTTGAACAATTGTAGAAAAATCCACTGTGTCCACTTGTAGTAGGCTTCGTCTGTGGTGTTCACTTCACGATCCCAGTCATAAGAAAAGCCTAAGGATTGAATCTGACGCTTGAATGTGGCGATATTTTCAGCCGTTTTAATTGATGGTGGCGTACCTGTTTCAATAGCATACTGTTCTGCAGGTAATCCAAATGCATCCCAGCCCATGGGGTGAAGCACATTAAAACCGCGCATTCGCTTGTATCTGGCGAGAATGTCAGTTGCTGTGTATCCCTCGGGGTGCCCGACGTGCAGGCCGGCTCCAGATGGATAAGGGAACATGTCTAGAATGTAATATTTGGGCTTTTCTGTATGGTGATCAGGAGTTTTGAATGTCTTATTCTCATCCCAATGTTTTTGCCATTTAGCCTCAATCTTGTCAAATGGATACCGCTCTGCCATAAACTACCTCATTTAAATAAGAAGCGCGGAATCAAATCCGCGCTACAAAATATTTACCTGTCGGGGTGAGAGGATTTGAACCTCCGACCTTCCCGACAAGTCTGTCGGGACGCGCTTGACTGACTACTTACTCCCGTATTTGCAATGAACACTAATCATACATCCTACCCCAATTGGAGTCGGGGTGAGAGGATTTGAACCTCCGACCTTCCCGACAAGTCTGTCGGGACGCGCTTGACTGACTACTTACTCCCGTATTTGCAATGAACACTAATCATACATCCTACCCCAATTGGAGTCGGGGTGAGAGGATTTGAACCTCCGACCTCTTCGTCCCGAACGAAGCGCGCTACCGGGCTGCGCCACACCCCGAATGTCCCTAAAAGCGCGATAGTATATCATTCTCCTTCGCTGTTAGCAAAAGGATAATTGAGGATTTCCCCAGGGCTGAGTCTATCCGAAGATTTTCACTCCAGTAGTAGTAATAATGGTAACAATAGTTGCACTCATGAGGAGTCCTATAAAGATGGCTACGAACGACTTTCGATAAGATAGTCCAAATAGGAATGCTGCTGCTGCGCCAGTCCAGGCTCCTGTCACAGGTAAAGGGATTCCAACAAACACGACCAAACCCAGGAATTCCCAGGTTTCTATCATCTTTCCTTTACGACGAGTCCTTGCGAATAACCAGGTAAAAAACTTTTCACCTAGTGGCCAGCGCATGAGAAACTTTGAAATCGGTCCCAGCAGCAGGAGAATTGGGATAGAAATCAGAAAATTTCCAGCCACAGCCCACACAAAGGCGTCATACCATTGCATATCACCAAAAGTGATACCCCATGGCAAGGCAACTCTAAGCTCCCCAATGGGTGTCATAGCCAATAAAAAGGTAATCCAGCGTGGATCCTGTATAAACTCTTGAAAGAAATGAAGAACAGATTCTACCACTTAAAACTCCTGAAAAAGGTTCTAATAAATCTTAATGTGTCCTTGAGAAGATTCATATGACTCTCCTCCGACCCATATATAACCGGGATGGGCTGCCAGACTAAATGGATTTTTAGTTTTGCTGCATTAAAGAAAACAGCAGATTCAAACTGGAATCCGTCTTCAATAGAATTCCATAAGCGGCTATCAGTCAATGGATAGCAGCGATACCCTACCTGACTATCCCTCACCCGCAATGAGGTCCGTAATGATAACATCAAACTGGTGATGTTATTTGAAAGTTTGCGATGAAAAGGCATATCTTCGACAATCAAATTACGCATACCAACCACCAATGACCCAGGGTACTCTTCAGCTCGAATGATGAAATTGAATATCTCTTTGGGATCATGCTGCCCATCTGCGTCCAAAGTAAGGGCATTGTCAAAACCTGCTTCTTTTGCCAGCTGAAGTCCGGTTTTTAAGGCAGCTCCCTTGCCCCTATTCCTGGGATGCTTCAGATACGCAGTGTCTTCAAAGTCACCCGATGCTGTCCCATCTGTTGATCCATCATCAATAATTATGATGGGGTAATCAACCAGATCTTTAATTCCATGAACCAGCCGAATAACAGAATCCCGGCCATTATAGACCGGGATTACGATGACTGGATTTAGTGTGGTCAAGCTGGCTCTCACTCGTGATTTAGTGAAGCCTCAGGTTTCGAAGATTTTTTCCTGGCTGATTTTGAATTAGTTACTTTAAAGTTGAGTATCTTATTCTTGACTGATACTGACACAGTTGAGTCTGATTTTACCTCACCCCTCAGGGTCATTTCAGCAATCTTATCCTCAATCATGTTTTGGATTATTCGGCGTAATGGTCGCGCTCCATACTCAGTTTCGATTTCCTGATCTACAATCAGTGCCTTGGCGCCCGGACTCAGCTTGATCTTAACATTCTTCTCATTGGCGTAATTGCTAACATCCTCGAGAATAAGATCAACAATTTTGATCAAGTCCTTGCGTATCAACGAGTTAAAGACAAATGAGTCTGTTAGTCGATTGATAAATTCAGGTTTGAAAGTTTCTTTCATCTCTTTGTTTATCTTGGAACGTTGATCATCCAGAATGGTCTTATGATCTTTACGATTAAAGCCAATACCAGGCTGGGTAAGATTCTTGACTCCAAGATTAGACGTCATAATCAGAATACAGTTTTTGAAATCAACAGTATGACCGAGACTATCCGTTAATTGTCCCTCATCCATGATCTGTAATAACATATTGTAAACTTCTGGATGGGCTTTTTCTATTTCATCAAAAAGCACCACACTATAAGGATTTCGACGCACAGCCTCTGTGAGTGTACCACCTTCTTCATAACCAACATATCCTGGAGGGGCACCTATCAAGCGACTTACGTTAAACCGTTCTGAATATTCTGACATATCCATCTTGATGAGTGCTTTCTCATTCTGATAAATATACTTGGCTAATACCTTAGCCAGCTCTGTTTTCCCAACTCCTGTGGGTCCGAGAAATAGGAATGAACCAATAGGTTTTTTGGGATCGCGAAAACCACTACGAGCACGACGCAGTGCTTTGGCCATAGCATCGATGACATGCTCCTGCCCTACTAGATGCTTGGTCATTTCAGATTCAAGCTTCAGCAGCCTCTCAGCTTCGCTTTCAGCCACATCCTGGATAGGAATACTGGTCATGAGCGAGACCACCGCTGCAATATCAACGATTTTTACCAGTGGCGGATCAATCTTCATCGCCGTATTCCACTCTTCATTGGCCTCTTCCAATTTCTTGGTGAGATTTCTTTCATCATCTCTCAATGATGCGGCCAACTCAAATTCCTGATTCCGAACGACGCCTTCCTTTCGAATGCGAAGATTGTCAAGATCTGTTTCCAAATGAACAATATTGTCAGGAATATCCACATTGGCTAAATGTACCCTGGCACCCGCTTCATCCATAACATCAATAGCTTTGTCCGGATGAAATTTATCCTGGATATAGCGACTTGAATAGGATACAGCCGATTCAAGGGCTTCATCACTATATTGCACATTATGGTGAGACTCATAGCGATCTTTCAATCCATGTAATATCTGTAGAGTTTCTTTCCTGGAAGGTGGCTCTACCATAACCTTCTGGAATCGACGCTCCAGAGCACCATCTTTTTCTACATATTTTCTGAATTCATCAAGGGTTGTGGCTCCAATGCACTGTAGGTCACCTCGTGCAAGCGCTGGCTTGAACATATTGCTGGCATCCATTGAACCACTGGCTGCTCCCGCACCCACAATGGTATGTAGTTCATCAATAAAGAGGATGATATCGTCATTCTTTTCCAGTTCAGTAGTCACCGCTTTCATTCTTTCTTCAAATTGACCACGGTACTTGGTTCCAGCTATCAGAGCAGCCAGGTCCAGTGATACCAATCGCTTACTCAAAAGGATACGCGGGACTTTCTTCCCGATAATACGTAAGGCGAGACCCTCAGCGATGGCAGTTTTACCCACGCCTGGCTCACCAATAAGTACAGGATTGTTCTTTTTCCTGCGGGAAAGGATCTGGGCGACTCTTTCAATTTCTTTGTCTCTACCAATAACAGGATCCAGCTTCCCAGCTCTGGCGTGGGCAGTCATATCACGACCAAAATGATCGAGAGCAGGCGTTTTGCTCTGTGGCTTACCTTTACCGGGTTCATTTTCACGACCACCGGCTTCAGGAGAAAACTCCATCTCATCACGGACGATTTCATAATCTATACTGAACTGAGCCAACATATCCGCAGCGATCCCCTCCTGCTCACGGAGGATGGCGAGGAGTAAATGCTCCACATCCACGACATCTGCGTTAAGATCTCTGGCCTCCTGGTAGGTATTCTTCAGGATTCTTTCAGCTCGCTTTGTAAAGGGGAGCGTTCCCAGAATCATCGTCCCACCTGATGTGCGAATTTGTTCTTCTATGTGATTTTTAATTTCAGCAGGATCAATATTGAGAGACTGAAGGATATCTATGACCTTATTGTCACCCTGCCTGAAGATTCCCAACAACAAATGCTCAGAACCTATATATGCGTGTCCCAGTCTGATGGCTTCCTCTTTAGAAAGCTGGATTACAGCCTGGAGTTTTTTATGGAAATTTGCTTTCAATTTATAACCTCAAAATTATTCATGTTTCAACAGGCGCCAATATAGGGCGTGAACACCTCGAGTGAAACAATGTGTGTATTAGAATTCGTTTATGTCAGGGAGATGACTCGATCACAGGCTGCGGAGAGTGATCTACTATGTGTAGCAATGAGAAAAGATTGAGCAAACTCCTTCCTCACAGATTGGATTAGATCAATGAGACGCTTGCCATTATCTGGATCAAGATTTCCCGTAGGTTCATCAGCCAGCACCAACTCAGGTCGATTCATGAGTGCCCTGGCTATGGCCACACGCTGCCTCTCACCGCCAGATAACTGTGAAGGCTTGTGATGACGTCTTTCATAAACGCCAACGGCTTCCAGGAGGCTTTTTGCTCGCTTGTTAGCCAGCTTTTTGTCAAGATCAACAATTTTTGCAGGGATCAGCACATTTTCCAGTGCGGTGAACTCCGGGAGCAAATAATGAAATTGGAATATGTATCCGAGATTTTCAGCTCGAAAAGTGCTCAAGGCTTCATCATTCATATTCATGGGCGATTTATCAGAAATGATCAAATCTCCTGAATCAGCTGTATCAAGCGTACCAATAATATTTAGGAGGGTCGTCTTTCCTATACCAGAGGGTCCGTTGATGGCTACTATTTCACCTCTTTCCATGCTGAGATTAACATTCTTAAGCACATCCAAGCGTTCACCAACTGCGGAATAGCTTTTATTAATATCAATGACTTGAAGGATGGTATTCATAACTCACTTCTCTATCTTTTGTAATTGATGGCATCCAGGGGTAACAATTTAGCAGCCTTTTTTGAAGGATATCGAATGGACAATTGGACGATGGCAAAAGCCACGATTCCGACCATGAGAACTTCATTCCAGATCAACTCAACGGGTAACACCGGTATGAGGTAGATTTCATCTGGCAGGGTAATCCAACCCCATTGTGACTGACTCAGCACCAGCAGAGTTCCCACAACAACTCCAAGGACAACTCCCAGAAATGCCACGATAAGCCCCTGCAGGTTAAATATCTTCTGAATATTCGATGATTGAGCACCCATGACACGCAGAATCCCGATATCACCTGTTTTCTCAAGCACCATCATCATCAAGGAGCTGACAATATTAAAAACAGCAATTAGGATGATCATATTCAGACCGATAAAGCTCCCCCACTTTTCCATACGCATGGCATCAAACAGGGTCTTGTGTTGATCATACCAAGTTTGAACCTCGATTTCAGGTAAAGCCTCATTCAACCTTGATTTGACTTCTCCTGCATCATTGAAGTCGTCCAGTTGCAGATGAATAACCTCTTTACCTGCAGACTTAAACATCCTGCGACCTTCAGCGTAGTCAATAATTGCCAGGTTTCGATCAAAGTCAAAGATATCGGATTTAAAAACTCCCGTTACCACAAAATGTCTTTGCGGGATACGAAATAATCCTGGTCGTACATCAAGGGGGCTCTGTATAGCCACCGTATCCCCAACAGTAAGAAAGAATTTATCAGCAATTCCAGCACCAATAACTATACCTGGTAATTGGTAGTCATCTCCTTTGAGCCGACCTGATTTTTGCTTATCCATGGGTTGATCGGTCAGGAAGTATTCCCAATAATCCTGGTCGATGGCATGGATGTTCAGAACCACTTTATCATCCAGGACTTCCAGAACAGCTTTTCGTTCTGTGCTCTTATATATGGCCAGTGCCTCTGGAACTGTGGATTGGATATCTTCAATGTCAGCATCTGACGAAATGATCACATGTGGTATAAAGTTAGCGATACGACGTGTGACTTCGCCTTCGAATCCATTTAAAATGGCCATGGTGATGATGAGTGCAATAACCCCCAGGGCAATCCCAACTATGGATATGCCTCCCACCAAACTGATAAATCGGTTGCTCCTTTTGGCAAAAAAGTAGCGACGAGCCATATACCAGTTTAACTGACTCATTCATCCCTCAAGGTATCAGCAGGCTGCAATCGACTTGCTTGCATGGCTGGTACAAGTGATGAAAGTATGGCGAGAACAATAACACCAGCAGAAATTGTAATGACATCTTCCACCCCAATCAAAATGGAAACCTTATCCATGAAATAGACATCGCTGGGAAGTGAAATGATTCCAAAGGTCGTTTGAAGCCATGCTAGAATGATAGATAGGATTACACCGATCAATGTCCCCGAGAGTCCCATCATAAGACCTTCTAAAGCGAATATGCGGCGGATACGTTTTCGACTGGTACCAAGTGCCCGCAAGGTTCCTATCTCTGTCCTTTTCTCCATAATAATCAAGATGAGTGTGCTGGCAATATTCACAACAGCAACAATCATGATCAGACTGAATATGACAAAAATGGGAAGTTGCTGGGTTTTCATCCAGTTAAACAGAGTTTGATGTCTGTCTTTCCAGGATATTGACAAGTGAGAATATGGAAGTATCTGATCTATCTGGTTCATCACTTCATTGGTCAGTGTGATATCTGTAAGAAATACACCAAAATCATCGGTATTTGGACTTCCCGGGAAAAGCGCTTCCATGGTTTGAGGTGAGCAGTAAAGGTAACTTTTATCGTAATCTATCATCCCTGATTCATATATGGCATGCACTTGTGTAGCCGCGATGGCCGGCAGTCCCATCTCATCAGTGAAAGATCCCAAATCATAGGCTAATACCTGATCTGAGATATTTATCTCAAGCTGATCGGCTAGCGCTGCACCAATGATGAGACCTGTTTGACTACTTTCCCCACGGGTATAGTTGGCACTAACCGAATAGAGCTGACTGAGAGCTGTTTCCGGCATCGCTTCAAGCAAGGCGCCTTCTGTGATTCCATTGGCTTTCAGCATCACTTCTGCTTTATTAATCCTGAATATTTGTTTAACCCCTGGTATCTCGGAAATTTGAGAAATTTTCTCTTCATCCAGGTCGAAGCCTGATTCGAATAGCTTTTCAATGCGGATATGAGTATCAAAACCGATGATTTTATCTGTCACAACCGATTCGAATCCGCGCATAACGCCAAGAGCTAGCAGCAATGTGGCCACTCCAAGTGCCATCCCCACCATTGTGGTACGGGAGATAAACGCTATAAAGGGGACCCGGTGCTTACCGAAAAGATATCTTGTCGCGAGATAGCCTGTGTAGGACACTTGTCAGGTTTTGAACCTATCCTTTTGATTCAGGCCGCATTTGCGGGAAGAGGAGAACATCTCGAATCGATCTGTTACCGGTGAGCAACATGACGAGGCGATCAAGTCCAATACCAACACCTCCCGTTGGAGGCATGCCGTATTCCATGGCCTGCAAGAAATCTTCATCCAGAGATTGAGCCTCTTCATCTCCGGCAGCACGAAGGGCAGATTGGGCTTCAAGTCTTTCACGTTGATCAATAGGATCATTCAACTCAGTGAATGCATTGGCAAATTCATTGCCAGCAATAAATAGTTCAAATCGTTCCACAAAAGTTCCATCACTATCGCGCTTATGTTTTGCAAGCGGTGAGATGGCCTTAGGATAATCTGTCACAAATGTAGGATGAATCAGATGCGGTTGAACCAATTCATCAAATAAAGCATCCAAGAGTTGACCATAATTTGCATCAGAAGCAGCATCAATTTTATGTTCACGACAGACTTTGAGTAATTCTGCAGTATCAGCTTTTGACAAATCAACCTTGGCATGTTTCTGAACGAGTTCTGCCATGGTTGCACGGTCAAACGGTTTGGTCAGATCAATTTCATGGTCATTGAATTCAAAAATGCTCTGATCCAGATCAGTGACTAAATGCTTGAAGAGAGACTCGACCTGATCCATGAGATAGAAATAATCTACATAGGCTTCATACCATTCTATGGCTGTGAATTCAGGATTATGAGTACGATCCATCCCTTCGTTTCGAAAATTCCGTGAGAATTCGAAGACTTTCTCGAAACCACCGATAATTAATCGTTTTAAATAAAGTTCATCTGCGATGCGCAGAAAAAGATCAATATCCAGGGCATTGTGATGTGTTTTAAATGGACGCGCTGAAGCACCACCATACAGGGGCTGAAGAATGGGTGTCTCAACTTCTAGATAATCAGAATTATCAAAGAAAGCTCTAATGCTCTTATAGATTTTTGCCCGTTTGACAAAGGTTTCTTTCACATCGGGATTGACAATAAGATCAAGATAACGTTTGCGGTAGCGCTGTTCTTTATCCTCAAAGCCATCAAACAGTTGACCATCCTTCTCCTTCACATTAGGAAGCGGTCTAATATTTTTGCTGAGGAGTGTCAGTTCATGAACTTTCAGGGTTTTCTCACCAGTCCGAGTGGTCATGAGCTCACCGCTGCAACCCACGAAATCGCCAATATCCAGTTGCTTGAACATCATGTAAGTATCTACACCAATATCATCGCGACCGATGTACAGCTGGATTTTTCCGCTCCCATCCATGATGTTTGCAAAACTGGCTTTCCCCATGACCCGTCTTGACATAAGTCTCCCAGCAAGGCGAGTCCCCTTTTTTCCCTGAAGATGATCAAATGCTTCAAGAGCTTCAGTTATCTTGTGACTACGATCGTAATTATGTGGATATGGATTGATACCATCTGCAACCAGCGCTTTGATCTTTTCTTTACGCTGATCGATGATCTCATTTAAGGTACGTTCACTCATCAGGATTCTTTTCCCATTTGATTCAATAAATATGCTTTGATAAAACCGTCAATTTCACCGTTCATGACAGCCTGGATATTCCCTGTTTCATGCTTTGTCCGATGGTCTTTGACCATGGTGTAAGGATGGAACACATAGGATCTGATCTGGTTACCCCAACCAATCTCAGTTTTGGAAGAGGCCATTTGATCCATCTTGGCCTGCTCCTTTTCTTTCTCAACTTGATAGAGTCTGGCCTTGAGCATTTTCATGGCCGTTTCTTTATTCTTATGCTGAGAGCGTTCATTCTGACACTGGACCACAATACCTGTGGGTCCGTGTGTGAGCCTTACAGCTGAATCTGTTTTGTTAATATGCTGACCACCTGCCCCACTGGCGCGGTAGGTATCGACCCTGACTTCACTCATATCGATGGTAATTTCAATTTCTGTATCATAAAGCGGATATACGTAGACAGAAGCAAATGATGTATGTCGTCGGGAATTTGAATCAAAGGGGCTGATTCGCACCAAGCGATGAATTCCATTTTCCGCTTTCAAATAACCAAAAGCATAATCACCTTTAACTTCAATAGTTACATCTTTGAGACCAGCCTCCTCACCGGGGAGATAATCCAGGGCTTTCCAACTCCAACCTCGGTTGTCGAACATGCGCGTATACATACGATAAAGCATTTCAGCCCAGTCCTGAGATTCTGTTCCCCCCGCTCCTGGATGAATGGTGACGATACAATTGAGTGCATCATCTTCATTTGAGAGAAGTTGCCGTAACTCGTAGTCTTCCAGTGTCTTGCGGAATTTTCGAAGCGATCTTGATAAATCAGGAGTGAGACTTTCATCCTGATCCTCAAGAGCTAACTCCATGAGAATATCCAGATCCTCCTCATGATTGAGAACATTTTCCCAATCAGTGACCTGAGATTCTAAAAGATTGATTTTTTTAAGAGTTTCTTGTGCGGTTGCCTGATCGTTCCAGAAATCGTCTTTTATGGATAACTCTTTAAGCTCACCTAGTTCTGATTGGACCTCAGAAAGGTCAAAGATGCCCCCTCAGCGTATCAAGACGCTGCTTCAGTCCACCCATTTCATCTCTTATTTCATCAAACATTAGTTTGTTGTCGCTCTATCGTATAAATAATAACCGTTGATCAATGTCACCATGAGATTGATATAAGGTGTAGCCGTGCTTAGAATTCTCCATACTGTCCCTTTGACTATGATCGTATCATTTGGGTATATTATGGGAATGTATTTACTGTCCCCAGTTTCGAGAAATCTTTCAACATTGGCGATGACGACTCTTGGTTCACCCGGAGTATCATTAAAGCGAAGAATCCTGATGTTAGACAATTTTGCCATATTACTAGGACCTCCAACATAACTGAGAATCGAGATAAGATCGGCATCGCTAGGGACCAATTTAACACCGGGTGTTTTTACTTCGCCCCAGACTCGAATTGACATACTCAATTTTCCAGTCTCCGGATCAATTATGTAACGCGGATCTGCATTTGACTGGTCTTTGTTCTGCGCCCATGATATAGAAACCAGGAGTAGCAGGGTTAATATAATTATCAATCTTTTTTGCACACTTTGCCCCATATTTCTTTAACAACCATTAAAAATGGTAATTAATTCCAATTTTTTGCATGTTTGCCAACTCATGTTGGCTAAACGAGTAATCAATAATAAACTTTTTTAAGCCAATGCCAAGACCTAAGGAAGGTGTGTATCCATCGTACCCACCACGTATGAATATTTCATCTTTCACCTCGATCCCTATACCATATTGTCTTACTCCTTTATACCTCATTTGAGTAGCAGTCGAAAATGTAACCTGAGTGGCATACTTAGAGATGTTCTGGGTTACAGAGAATCCCTTGACCAGATCACGTTTAATGGCATCCTGGTGCTCTGTCGTCCAATAAACTGGCGTATTCAGGATATCGCTAAGAAACAACCCAATACCAAATTCTGTGTCGATTAAAGCTTTGCTCATTCCAGCAAGATTGAAGAAAAGTTGACCGCCAAGATCAATCCCAAATCCCAACCCTCGGTTATCATCTAAAACCTTGTCGATATATTTTGCTGATACTCCCAATGGCATGTGGCATGGTATTTTGAAGAACTTCCACCCCAGATTTATCTCAAATTCATAGTCTCTGGCAAGTGTGACAAAAGCACCATCTTCCCGATAGTCAATAAGGCTCGAGCTGGAATTTTCCAGCGTAAGCACCGAATCTCTTCGGTCACTGGGTGTTAATCCTGATAAGTTTGGTCTAGTATAAAGACCATCCACCGCACTATGAATAAGTGTAATGCCTAATGAGTAGGATTCGCCTAAGGCATACTTGCCTTCAAGCCCGATATTGTTAGAGAGTCCGGTAAATTGCTGATACACCATACTTACTTGCGAATTATGGCCATTAACTGCCAACCCCGCCGGATTATTCAAGGCATGCCCGGCCCCTACTCTTACTGCAACTGTGCTGTACCCCAAAGATTGAACCTGAGGGTATTGACTGGCCAGCAAAAAAGCATCAGCATATTCCCCTGCAAAAATCGATGACAAAGTGGTCACCACTATAAATACTATGCGTTTTATTACTCTCATCGGTTTTTTACCATTTTGCCAATGGGTCCAACTATCTCTTCATCATTCAACTGAGCTTTGATGCGGTAGAAATACACGCCATTTGCCACAAAATCATCAGAACGATCCCGACCATTCCAGGGAACCTCATGGTAGCCAATAGCACCAAGCCCAATACTTACTCGTGCGTTATACACATCTATGGTGTGAAGTTTATATCCAGAAAGTGTAAAAATATCAATTTCAACATCATCAAGTGGCTGAGTAAGCTCATAAATAATCAGTGTCTCACCCTCAAATGGATTTGGAAAATTACCATAATCATAAATTGCAGCATCACTTGCAACCACTCCGGTGATAGAGACCTCATCCGACCAATTTCCAAGTGCATCGCTCATCTTATATGTGATGGTGTGCTCACCGATATCCATGTTAAGTTCAACAATGGCACTCATAATTTGGCCAGATTCAGTGGTGTCACCGAGTTGTACAGCCGCAGTAGAACCATCCACGTGGACATTTACATGGCTAGCGTCCCATGAAAAACCGTTCTCATCCTCTGCCAATAGGTTGAGATGACTAGACTCAAGCAAATAATCACCATCAAAGAAGAGTTGTCCCTCTACCATCATTGATACTTCAGGACCGGTAAAATCCTGCTTTTGCCCCATGGCAATCAGACCAGAGCCATTCATATGGTAAGTGTTCGATTGATCTGTAACAAGATATTGCCAACTCGATAAATCCAGATCTTTACAGAAAAGTTGCCGACCTGATTGAATGCCAACGATGAGCTCCGAATTCGATGATTCAACTAGATAAATCGTTGAATCCTGATAGAGTGTAATTCCTGGAAGAGCCGAAAATGGTTCAGTATAGGGTTTAACTCGCACCCAGGAAGTATCAGCATGACCGACAAACAGCCCTCCACGTGCCCAGAGTTTAAGTGTGTCTGGATCCTGTTCATCAAAGGTCAGTCCTACCCCAGGCAAAATCTGGAAATATTCCGAGGACAGTGAAGCAGAATAAGCATTGTCAGCAGTATTTATGTCACTTGAAATCTGTAAAGTCGCACTCACCTCCACTGTTTCTGTCCCAAACAACACAGGAATGAAAAGTGAATTGTTCCCTTCAAAAAGACCTCGTGTTTGATCAACACTGTGATTTCCAGTTGGCAATGCTGCTTCGAAGTGCAAATCTGCTGTCGCATCGGCTAATCCAAACATTGAATAATCAAGATATACTCCACAAATATTATCCATATACCCAACTCGTATGTTATTGACACTCAGAGAGATATCATCAGGTAGATAAAGGGTGAAAGTGCTCGATGTTTGAATCTGCACTCCCTGTGAAAAGGCTGTAAAAGAGTAATAAGTTGTAGAAGTCTCAGAATGTAATCGAGTTGTATCTGGGACTTTCCACCACTCACTATCCTGTATAAGCTCTATCCTGCCATGATTACCTCCCGACAAAACCAATATCATACTGTCCGCAATGACAGGTGGAGTAGAGTGAAATCTTACCCGAATAGGAATGATAGGCGATTGAGATAGTTGCTCCGCTGTAGGGGACTCATGCTCGAACCAATCAGCAGATATGGAGTACGGAACAAACCCCTGGACAGATGATTGATTCTCTCCCCTGTCAAGCGTATAAATGGTTCTTCCAATTCCGGTAGGAGCAGATGCTTCCTGAGATATGATAAAATTTGAATTCGATTCGGTGGGATATGATTGGGGCAAAGTCCACCAGGGATGATTCGTTGCATTCACAGGTAATAGATTCATTTCGCCAGCTTCAGTACCGATATAATTCAGGATAATTTGCTGTGTTGGATCATAAATAGATACATCTGATACCAATAATTGTTGGTTTTCTGGCCGAAGTAACCGCGTGGTGGGATCTCCAAGAAAATTATACTGGAACAACATGGATGGTTTTAAGTAGTCGTATTCACTAATGGCAAGAAAGTATTCCATGCGGGCAATATTGATGATCTCACCAACCGTTTTATCATCTTCCAGAAGTCTCCTCAGAAGTGGCTGTACCATTAAATCATCATTGATGATCCATCCTACACCTGATGCTCCAAACCACCCAATGGCACCTGTAGGTGATTCAGCTACAACGACTTCACCCAATCCTCTGGTTTGTGCAAAGGAAGCCGTAAAGCAGGTCATACTGGTTACAAAAGCCGGAGGAGTATCATGATTTAGATAATTAATATCATCCCTTACAAATAGGGATCTATCTGCCCATACTGCTCCGCCACCATGTCCAAAAAAATTGATGAGAAGTTTGCCGCGATTCCAGTGTTCTACCAGAGAATCCGTATCTCCCCAAAAGATCTGCCCTTCAGAATCGCGATCGATAAATATTCTGGTAGGCATATATGCTGGAGGTATTGTGTTCTTCAGGAGTAGTTGGCTCTGTGTTTTGAATACTGGATCAAACCCAGCTATGATGACGAGCTCATTTTGCCAGCTACCATAATTCGATCCAGATCCGTAGGCAATCAGCTTGGTTAGAGAGGTCTCTAAGTCCTCGCGATTGTTACACGGGATTCTGCCTATATACATATCTGGGATATAATCATCACCATTAATGAGACTGTACCAGTAATCAGCTTCAGCAGCTCCCCAGCCATAGGTCTGCATGTAAAAAGTGGGAATATTCTGAATCCGTGTATCTCGCTTGGCTTGCTGTGGATTCGAAATAGCATCTCCAAACATCACGACATATTCAGGATGAGATGCCCAATTGTTATTAGCATAGCGTAGAAATGATTTTATCGCCAGGGGTGAATGGATACCATAGTTAAACTCATCATATATATCTGCTGCTGAAACAGCAATAGGATTCCAACCCTCACTCTCCTTGAACTCCAGATAAGCTTCCAGTTCATCCATAAATGCTGGAATAGTGATCACGATCAAATCTGCATCTTCATTCCGCAATAGAGCTGTTGTATCAACAATTGTTTTTATAGGCTGTAGAAAGCCATCGAGACTGGCTGCCCAATAGTCAGGAGTTGCTTCGGTTGAATGATCCTGGAAAACCAGACTATATTGAGGTTCTATGGCATCCCAGTTTTCTCTAATCGTAAAACCCGTGATTTTAGATAATCCTTCTTTGTAAAGAACCAGCTCATGAGATTTAAAGCCCTGGATTTCATACTCCAGATTGGTTGAAGGGTTGATAAAGGATTTTCTAAATCTCAATTGGTTCTCATGGGCTTTTAGAAGATGCTCATAGCTCACTTCGATCCAATTCAATACGATTTTATCATAGTTTCCTGGTTCTGTACTCACTGGGGCAAAGATGGCCAAGGTGTTATCCCCATCGGCAGCGAGGATGTTATGTGAAAGATTCAGTGCTGAAGGTGATGAAAGCACATATTCCTCTTGCTGAACCCAACTGCCATCACCGATGGAATGATCATTCATAAAAGCATAGAGAGTGTGACTCTTGACTTCCCCAGCGGTTTCACTATAAGTGAGCCCATGAAGCCCCAGAGATACCTGAAGATTCTCACTTGACCCACGAAATGGATTGGGAAGGAAGTACTCGACCTCTTTGGTCACACCAGAATTGACGGATTTCCAGAAATAATGATCGCGTGTGATACTGGGCTTATCGGTATCAACTTGTCCAAGCCGCTCGAAGCTATTGTCTTCCTCGACATGAATTTTGTCCCAAAAGGTAGTTGGTCTGACAGGTGTCAAATCAACCAGTGCGCCTGATTCTTCTACAAATCGGAGCCCATTCACTCCCCCCCAATCCAACCAGTAAACATTAATGTCGGAGAAAGCATCATAATACTGAGAAGAACCATCGAAATATTTCTGTTTCCCAATGAAATCAAAAAAGTCCCCACTATCAAAGATGTCATCACCATGGTCGGTGACGTGGATGGCTTGCTCCTCGCCTCTTTCTCTCAAGGTCAGAGATCGACTTGAGATATCCCCCTCTGGAAAATCAGCCAACTGGGCCAGTGAATCATAAAATATGCGATAGATCCCATCCTTCAGAACATGCAACTTTATTTTTCCCTCACCCCACCCCATCTGATTATGGGTGAACACACGTTGGGATGAAGTGGTAATATTATTGAGATAAAGAGCTTCGTTCTCAATTGTGGCAGATGATGCCAGGTCTGAGCTAATACTCAAAGTGATATGATTTGGAATCACCCATTGACCATCCACATTATCAAAACGCGCACCCAAAACATTAACTGCCCAAAGTTGATGCCCACCTATATCATTGATGTGTTTGAAACGGATGAATTCCTGGCTAACTATTTGTTCGGGTCGGGCTTCTAAATCTAAACCCTTTGCTTGTTCAAATTGTGGGGAGGATGTGTTCATCACAGGGATTGATTGTGTGCCACCCATGTCTAGATCAACACGTGGTGGACCATTTATTGTATAGATCAATTTTGTTTTGACGGGAAATCTTAGCCCGTTGTCTAATATGGTGTGATTCCAACCTGGGTATTCGACACCCTGAGAATTAAAGGTGATAGAATTCAGGTTCGGAACATCGAGAGACCAGATTATTTCAGAGAGAGGATTCCCAGTTGTCTTAGATCCAGTATGCTGCACAGAGTCAGCCAAGAGAAAGGATCCTGTTAGAAGAATCCATAACAGAGCTCTTCTCATATTAGATGGTCAGATTATTTAGCACTTTGCGCAATTGAATCTCATCAAGACCCCGTTTCATAACACCATTATGCACATGTGAAAGCGTACCCGTCTCCTCAGAGACTACGAGGACATGAGCGTCTGTCTCTTCTGAAATTCCTAATGCGGCGAGATGTCGAGTCCCAAGCTTCATTCTGACCCCCTGAGGCTCTTCTGATAGCGGTAGAATACACTTGGCTGCATCAATGACTTCGTGGTTGATGATCACTGCGCCATCATGTAATGGCGAAGTAGGATTAAAAATAGAAACAAGCAAATCCGCAGAGACTCTGGCATTTATTGAAGCAGATTTTTCCTTTATATGCTTCAGGCCGACCTCGCCTTCCATGACAATCAGCATGCCCCATTTCCGTTCCTGACAAACCATAACTGCATCGGTGATCTCACTGACCATAGCAAGGTTCTTCACACGAAACAGATAGCGAACAACAGGAATCTGACCGAGATATATGAGGATTCGTCTTAGTTCAGGTTGAAAAAGGATAACTACTGCAATAAGCCAAACTGTTGACAAGTTGGACATGAGCCAGGACATCCCATGTAACTCTGACCAGCGGACGATAACAGACAGAAGAATCAGTATCAGAATGCCAGAGAGTAGTTGGGCTGCTCTGGTGCCCTTGAAAATTTTATACAATGAGTACAGAACAAAGGAAACGGAAAGGACATCTACAACATCATAAACCCGTACAGAGAGAAAGGCGATGGAGAATAACTCATATCTCCAGAAGTAAACCATAACGACTGTAACCAGAAGACCCAGAGAAAAGAGGAGTATATTTTTTTTGTTAGGCACTGTCCAATTTAATCCGAATGCTTTTGAATGGCAGTGAAGATATCAAGAACTTGTCGGGTTTCGCTCACATCGTGAACCCTGAATAATTTAACACCCTGCAGGTAAGCTGAGATCACCGCTGCCAGGGATCCACCCATCCTGGTATCAATGCTAGAGTGGTCGATCATGCCAATAAAGGATTTCCGAGATGCTCCCAGAAGCAAGGGCCTACCCAACTCCCCTAGTCTACCCATATTGCCCATCAAAGAAAGATTGTCTGACAATGATTTACCAAAACCAATGCCTGGATCCAGGACGATCTGATCAACATCAATTCCTGAATTATTTGCGGAATGGAGTCGTTCACTGAAAAAGACTTCCAGGTCATCCAAAACGTGACCATACACCGGAGCATCCTGCATGGTTTCTGGTTGGCCCTGCATATGCATGAGGATATACCCGGCACCACTATCCCTTACCAGGTCAAACATTCCTGCTTCATTTCGACCACCTGATATGTCATTGATAATATGGGCACCTGCATGCAGTGCTGCTTCAGCAACTGCTACTTTCTGGGTATCAATTGAAATCAAGGCTTCTGATTGGTCTGCAAGTGCTTCGACAATTGGAAGCACTCGAGACAGTTCAACTTCAGCGGAAACGGACTGAGATCCGGGGCGGGTGGATTCACCACCGATATCAATGATGGTTGCCCCCTGTTCCAGCATCTCCAGAGCCCTCTTGGTGGCTTTCGATGGATCACTAAATTTACCACCATCACTAAATGAATCAGGAGTCACATTTAGAATACCCACAATAAGTGGTGTATCTACATGTAACTCCTGACCCTTAATCAACCATTTCTGACCTATTCCAGATGAGATTCTGTCCTCAGTCATATGAAAATAGTTATTATTTACGCTTTTGGCTCTTCAAAAGCTGGTTCTTCAGAACTCTCACCTTCAGATTTCTGTTTTGGCTTAGCTGGCCGTCTTTTTACTGGAGCCTTTTTCTTCGGTGCAACAGGCTTTTTCACCGCTTCTTCATCCTTCTTCACCACTTTTTCAACCTTCTCAACAGCTTGAGGTACTTCAGGTTTGACTACAGGAGCCACAGTCTCAGCAGTAACTTTATTTTCAGTTTTGTCTACTTGAGCAGGCTTCTCGGTATTCTGTCGAGGATTGTCTGGCCGACGTCTAGGGTGGTTTGATCGACCCCTTGGGTGTTGTGAATTTTCGTTTTTCTTAGGAGATGTTGGATCCTCATACTTGATTCCTAATACTCGATCAAGCTGTCTCCCATCAATACTTTCCTTATCCAGTAACAGATTAGTGATTAGTTCCAATTTGTCCTGATTCTTGGAAACAATATCCTTGGCTTTTTTGTATGCAGTGTCAATGATCTTGCGAACCTCTGCATCAATCTTTTTGGCCATATCTTCACTGAAGTCCCGATGCATCCCCAGTTCACGACCAATAAAGATTTCTTCTTTCTTCTTGCCATAAGTCATAGGACCCATTTTTTCGCTCATACCCCACTCAGTGACCATTTTTCTGGCCAGAGAGGTTGCACGCTCAATATCATTGCCAGCGCCTGTGGTCATCTGATTAAGTACCACTTCTTCAGCAACGCGTCCGCCCATGAGAATGGCCAACATCCCTTCCATGTAATCTCTTGAAAAATTATAGCGATCGTCGGTTGGCAATTGGGCAGTGAGTCCTAGTGCACGACCGCGAGGAATAATGGTCACTTTATGAACTGGATCTGTACCTTCTGTCATCCGTGCTACCAATGCATGCCCGGCTTCATGAACAGCTGTGGTTCTTTTTTCCTTTTCATTGATGACCATGCTACGGCGTTCAGAGCCCATCATGACCTTATCCTTGGCGTGCTCAATGTCAACCATCTCAACGCGCTGTTTCCTGTGCTTAGATGCCAGGAGAGCAGCTTCATTCATAAGATTGGCAAGATCAGCACCAGACATTCCAGGTGTACCCTTAGCGATAACATCCAGACGAACATTTTTGGCTAATGGGATATTCTTGGAATGAACTTTGAGGATGGCTTCACGGCCACGAACATCAGGATTATCAACACTAATTTGTCTATCAAAACGGCCTGGACGCAGGAGGGCAGAATCAAGTACATCGGGTCGGTTGGTAGCTGCAAGGAGGATTATGTTGTCTGTGGTCTCAAAACCATCCATTTCAACCAGGAGCGCATTCAGAGTTTGTTCTCGCTCATCATGACCACCTCCCAATCCAGCTCCACGCTGGCGACCAACAGCATCCAATTCATCGATAAAAATAATACATGGTGAATTCTTTTTGCTCTGTTCAAATAAATCACGAACACGGCTGGCACCTACACCAACAAACATTTCAACGAAATCCGCACCACTCAAACTATAGAAGGGAACGTCCGCTTCCCCAGCTACAGCTCTAGCCAGCAGAGTTTTTCCTGTGCCAGGAGGTCCGACCAATAGTGCACCCTTGGGAATCTTACCACCAAGTTTTTGAAATCGTTCGGGGTGTTTCAAATATTGAACAATTTCTCTGAGTTCATCCTTGGCTTCTTCACAACCCGCGACATCCCTGAAAGTGGTTTGTGGCTTCTCCTGATCAATGATCTTAGCGCGGCTCTTACCAAAAGAAAAGATACCTTTCGTTCCGCCTCCTCCAGATTGCATTCTGCGCATGAGAAAGAACCAGAAAAAGATGATCAGGAACCAGGGTAATATCTGGAACAGATAATCGACCCAGTCCCGGGTCTCATCCTGGAATTCATAAACGATACCCATGGCGTCCCACTCTGCAGTGACATCACTATCAATAGTTGGAGACAATACGACCCAGAATTTCTCGTAATCTTTGCTTACACCATTGATTACAGTGGTTTCAGGGAGTTTCAAGCTGCCGTGGAATTGATTTTTCTTTAATATTGCTGTTTCAATTTTCCCGTCGAGAAGCAATTCACGATATTCAGTATAACCGAGTTTCTGTACATGTTCTGTATCAGTCTTTAATACCTGGGCAAAGAAAAACACCGACATAAGGATGACAACCCACAATAGAGTTGTTTTCAAACCTTTCTGCCAGTCTTGATTTCCTTCAGCAGGGCGGGTTATTTTAATATTGGTAGATTTTTTTACAGGTTTTGATTCGGGTCGAGGGATGTTTTTATGTCTTGAATCCCGATTATCCCTTTTATCTCTATTGTCTCTATTGTCTCTATTGTCTCTATTGTCTTTGTTATCCCTTTTGTCACGATTGTCGCGCTGATTGCGATTATCTGACTTATTGTAGGGTTTTCTTGGTGGTCTGCGACGTTGATTTGATTGTCTGCCACTGCGCTGAGGAGAATTATCCTGATTTCGAGGAGTTCTCTCCTGATTTTTATTTGATTGATTATCTGCGTTCATTTGTATCCTTTTACAAATTCATATTTACAGGAAATGCCCAGATTGCTGGTAAGTTCCTGAATTTTTGGTCTAGATCCAATCCATAACCTACGAGAAAGCGGTCGGCGACTTCAAAACCCACGTACTCAGCCTCAAATTCAAGTTTGAGACATTCCCGTTTAAAAAGTAATGAAGCGAATGCTACTGAGGTAGGTTGGTTCTGGATAATTCTGTGTTTCAAAAATCTGGCAGTCAGTCCGCTATCAATAATATCCTCTACGATGATCACATCACGGTCTGTGATGATACAGCTGATATCTTTTAGAAGTCTGACGGTTCCAGATGATTGGGTGCCCGAATGATATGAAGAGACTTTGATGAAATCAATCTCGCAATCAATTTCAAGTCTTTTGGCAAGATCGGCAAGAAAGAAAACAGAACCATTCAATACACCAATCAAGATCGGAACCTTACCGGCATAATCCTCGGATATCTGCGCGGCTAGTTCAGCCACTCTACTTTCGATGGCTTTCTGGGAAAAGATTTCCTCCAGAACCTGTCCGGTGTACTTTCCCATATTTTCCACTACCCGCGTTTTCATTCAAACGTTCCCTTTTGAAATTGAACCTTTATACAGTGCTTTTTCACGTTTTCATTTACTACCGTTTCAGAGACCATTGCTAAGTAGGCTGTCCGTATGCCAGGTATCCATAAGATTTCACCCTGATACTCTAAGACAGGGAAATTCTCTTTAAGAAATGGTGCGACACGGGCAGACTGCAAGACTTGATTGACCGATATTGATCTTCCTGAGGCATCAACCACTATTCTGTCACCAGATTCAACATGGCGAACCACGTAAGCTTCTGGATCATGAAGATTCCAGAAATAGGACGGATTTTGAATGTGATTTTCAAGCGTTGCGGAAATGCACTCAAAGGAAAAAAACGGAAACTTACTTCTGTCAGTGTTTGAGATCTCTCCTTGAGACCAAGTGTAATTTATTTTTTTATAGAGAGTTATCCCCTCTCTATCCCGACAAGCGGTTACTGAAATTGGAAGCTGAATTTCCTTTCCGATGGCTTCATCTCTAAACAACGATTTCAAGGCTTTAAAATGGTTGGATGAGATCCCCTGTGGCATCAAAGAAATTAATTGAAAAGCTCTGTCAAAAATCGCCTTTTGGATCGGCGAAAAATAGTCGGGGAGATTCCTCATTCCTAATGCTATTTTTGGAGCATAATACGTGCTAAACTCTTTTATATCAACATCTTCTATACTTGTTTCTATCAATCCATTTAAAGACTGCCCAGCTTGTATTATGGACTTAATGCTGGCTCTAAGGTCAAGATCATTATTCTCGGTCAATTCTGGAATTATATTTGCCCGGATGTTATTTCTTAAAAAGGATATATCTGAATTGGAGGCATCAGTACGATATTTAAGATGAAGATCAGTGGCATACGCCAATATTTCTTCCTGAGAAAAACTCAGCAAAGGTCGTATGAAACCCTTTTTGTTTTCACTAATTCCGGATAAACCCTGAATACCGCTCCCCTGGTATAATTTTATCAAGACAGTTTCAATCTGATCATCCAGATGTTGCCCTGTTGCAACAAAATCATATTCCAGTTCGTCCTTGAGACTTATAAACGTAGAGCGACGTCTCAGACTACCGACTTCTTCCACACTCAAACCAGTTTCAGAAGATAAATCTCCAATATTTTCAGATATCACATACACAGGATGGCCAAGCAACTGGGCCAGTTCCTCCACAAATATTCTATCGCCATCACTATCTGTACCCCTGAGTTGATGGTCAAAATGTACAATGCTGATCTGAATGTCAGGAAGTTTGCGTAGCAAATGCAGGAGAACGGTTGAATCGGCACCACCTGAACAGGCAACCAGGACTTTGAGGCCTGATCGATACCAACTGGCAGATGAACAATATTCGTGAAATGATGTGTTGTTTAGCATAATAAAAAAGCGGCCCTACTTAGTATATAGAGTCGCTTCGCAATGATTGACAATTTGTGAGATACTTATACCTCATCAAAGAACCAATCAGATAGAGATTGGATCTTTTGTTCATAAGAGTTGGGATACATAAACCATGTCGCTGCCGAGATCGAGCTAAGCAGTGAATTTCCATCTTGCGGTGTAAAACAGAACCCCACCAATTCCTTACCACCATCAATGAGCTGTAAGGTTGGTGCAGAAACAACAGTTTGATTTAAGATTCGTCCATAATGGCCATGATCTCTACCAAAAGAAAATACCTGAGAGGAGAGTTTCTTCTCAGTTATAGCCACCAATGGATTCTTTTCAAAGATGTCCATCACCTGAGGCATGGTCATGGGTTCTTTCATCTTCATGTTGAAGTGGACAATATGCATGTACTGTGTGTTCACCTTCATGGCAGATGAAAATATATTCAGGTCATAGCCTAACGTCTTAAACAGATTGGCTGCATCTTTCGCATGATGAGTCCCGTAGCGCTCTGAGCTGTGATGACCAACTTCAGGGGCAGGAATAAAATCATTGGCCTGACTTAAATCATTAGCACGACGAATCATTACAAAACGTCCGTCTAAGAGGTTCTCCGGATCACCATTGTGCATACCAATAGTTTTCACAAGAGAAGATAGATTGTGGGTATTACACGAAACCACCTGCAAAAAACGATCTTCCCCATGAATCAAGGCCTCATCATTGATTCCTCGAGCATACGGTTTACCAAATCCAGTTTCACTTCCCTGGGCAATAAAGCCCAGTGTGTTATGATCATAATTGTGGTAATAGTTCACTTTATTTTTGTGACCCACACCCTTAG
>Ga0307991_1000612_pt1 | contig 25696 bp, 22 predicted proteins | sample EllFjometagen131_FD_203146 | JGI IMG/M metagenome (GOLD analysis project Ga0307991, IMG submission 203146) | Marine microbial communities from Ellis Fjord, Antarctic Ocean - #131 | ecosystem: Environmental > Aquatic > Marine > Unclassified | place: Southern Ocean | collected 2014-10-08 | reverse complement strand
ATTTATCATTCCTAAGAAAAGAGGAGGAGAGAGGAAGATATATATTTATACGGTTCAAGACAGAATTAAAGCTCAGGCTATATTTAGAATTTTAGAACCATTTTTCGGAGAACAATATAGTTCTTTTTTATTTTCTTATCGTTCTTCTCATCCTAGTTATTATGCTGCTAAAAGTGTAGTTAAAAGATATAAAAAACATTTTGGTCAAGACAATATTTTTTGTGCTGACATTTCTGATTATACAGAAAGTATAGAGAAAGGTATCCTGATTCAAAAATTAAAAGATCTAGGGCTGGAAAAAGGGGTTTTAGAACTTTTAAATTTATTTATTAATAATTCTATTGTTTCGGATGGGAAAATTAAGTATTGGAATAAAGGGGTTGTCCAGGGGGTTCCAGTAATTACTTTTTTTGCCAATATTTATTTAAATGATTTGGATAAGTATGTTGGCAAAAAAGTTTCTTTTTATAGAAGAGTAGGTGACGATTTTATAGTTTTTGATAAAGATGTTCAGAAAGTAAAAGAAATCAGAGAATTTATTTTAAAAGAAGTAAAGGAATTGGGTTTAAATATTAGCAAACATAAAACTAAATTGATTAAGAGTAATGAAGATTTTACATTTCTAGGATATGATTTTCATAATAATAAAATTAGTATTAACAAATTTTCTATTGATAAAACTATTGGACTTTGGAAAAGAAAATTAAAGTATTATAATGTAGGAGATAAAAAGAAAGTTTCTCGTTTAAAAAAGATTTTATATCAAGATCAGAATTGTATTCATAATCAATTTATTGAGTTTATATCTTCCTATCGGCAGGTAAATGATAAAAAACAGATTAAAGCTTTGTCAGAAAAATTTTTCAGATTATTAACAAAATATTTCTTCAAAACTTATTCTTCTCGTAATCAGCGTTTAACCAAGGATATTTTGAAAGGTATTAGAATTCCATCACTTTATCAATATTTTTTAGATTTTCATAATGGTAAAAAAAGTATTACAAAATTATCTTTATCAAAAAAGAAATTTAATTAAACAAAATGTTCGTCCTTTAAAGTTAGAAGAAGAACAAAAGAATCAGATTAAATTTTTTTGGAGAAAAAATAAAAAAATATTTTGGAAAGTAGTTGTTCTTTCTATTTTTACTATTTTTTTGCAACTTTTAATGCCATTTTTTACTAATTTTTATATTAAAAGATATTCTTTTTTCTTAGAAATTGATAAATTAACTTATTCTCTTTTAGTTCTACTTTTTATTTTAATTGTATATTTAGTTATCTCTTTTTTTAGTATTAAGTATGAAAATACCCTAGTTATTTATTTTCTAAATTATTTACGACACAAATGGTTTTCTTTTTATTTAAATAAGAAAATTTTTTCTTTAAAATCCGAAGACAAGAGTAGAATGATTGCTAAAATATCTTATCATTTTTCTCTTCTACAAATGGGGATTTCTAATTCACTTTTTTCAGCTATCCCTTGGGTTCTTTTAAGTTTAGGATTGTTGTTATCTTCTTTTTTAATTAGTTCGACTCTATTACTCATTGTTATTATTAGTATATTGGTTAATTTATTGATTTTATTTCTAGCTTATATAGTAGCTAAATATTATATTAGTCAGCATCAAACTTTATACTCTAAAATATTAGTTTTTCTTGGTGATAGTTTAAATGAATTTGATTTAATTAAACTTAATAAAAGAGAAAAAAAATACTTAAATCAACTTGATGAATTAGTAGAGATTGATTCTTATTTTCGTATTCGAAGAAATTTATTAATGAAATATGGTAATAAAATAATTTTTAGCCTAGTTATTTTTATAGGAGCTTTAGTTTATTTGATTGAGATCTATCATCCTTTTTTAAAAATTGAAGATTCTGCTCAATACCTAGTTTATGCTATATTTTTTAGTTTAATAATTAAACTTAGTTATCTGAGTTTAAAGATTGGACTATTTAGTTTTCCTCTGAAGCTTGGCGCTGTTCTTTGTATTCCTCAAGAAAAATCTTTTTTAAAAAGCGATCTGAAGAAAAAATTGAAAATTGAAAATATTAAATTTAAATCTAAAAGATATAAATTAAAAAATAGTAAGTGTCTTAGAAATTTAGATTATAATTTTAAAAGCGGAGAGAGAATTTTATTTTTTGGTCCGGAGGAAAGTGCTAAGAGTTCTCTAGGAATGATTTTTTCTGGTAATGCTAGTTTCATAGATGGAAGGTCCTGGGTTTTAAAAATTAATCAAGAGAGGTTTTTATATCATCAGTGGCAAAAAATATTTAAAGTTGATACTTATTTAATACACCCTAATTTTCAAACAGAAGACAGCGTTTTAAGTGTTTTAATGGGGGAAGATTTTTTATTAGCTTCTAATGAAGATATTGAAAGAGTTTTTTCTTTATTATTTAAGTATCCAGTGTTGAGCTTTATTAATCAGCATAATAAATCTATAGTCCAAGATATAAATAAAATTAAATTTTCTTTTGTGGATAAGGCTTTACTCCAAATGGCTCATGCTTTATTAAACCCACCTTCAATTTTAGTTATTGATAATTTATATTTAGATATTGATTCAGACAGAATTAAAAAAATGATTTTGATTTTAGATGAAAGTTTAAAAGATACTATTATAATACTTTCTTCTACAAAAGATAATGATATTTTAAAATATGCTCAAAAATATAATTTGGGAAATTAAAAGAAAAAGAAAATATAAAAAAACAATTGTTTCATTTTTTTTGGTATTTATTTTTTTATGTCTTATTTTATTATTTTTTTCTTCAAAATTTAATTTTAATTATTCAGAAGATGTATCTTATTTGCCTAAACAAGAAATCAGTGTAGCTGATGATTTTCAAGGTAAACTTTATTTTAATGATGAAATTAATGGTTCCAAATTTAAAAATTTGATTTTAAATTCTATAGAGGTTGCTCAAAAGACTATTGATATTTCAGTTTATTCTATAAATATGAATGAAGTAGTCGGCGCTTTATCTTCAGCTCAAAAAAGAGGAGTCGAAGTTAATATCATTTTAGATAAAAGTAAGAAAAAACAACATGATATTGTTTTTGACAAGGATTTGAATCTTAATATTTTAGAAATGGGTTCAGGCTCTGGTAGAGAAAAAACCTATATGCATCATAAATTTGCTCTTTTTGATAAAGATACAGAAAATGCCAAATTATTATTTGGATCTTTTAACTATACTTATTTACAAGAGAAATTTGATCCTAGTTTTATTTTAGAAACTAGTAATAAAGATATTATTAATTCTTTTAGAGAAGAGGATGATTTAATGTTATCAGGAGTTAGGGGTTATCAAAAAATTCGAGAGGACATTTATAAACCTTTTGCTAGAAAAATTAATTATAATAATGGTTTTGTGGAAGTTTGGTTTTCACCAGGATTTAAAAAGAATTCTATTAAACAAAGAATGTTGGATTTAATAGAGTCTTCTCATAAAAATATTGATATCTTAATTTGGAGATTAACTGATGATGATATCGTAAAAAAACTTATTGAAAAAGCTCAAAAAAAAGTTCAGGTTAGAATTATCACTGATGATTATTATATTTGGTCAAATAATTCGGCATTAAGAAAACTAGCCAGAGATTTAAGAAATAATTTAATAAAAGATAACATTGAGATTGTTAGTGATTTATATAGAACTTTGAATTTTCATAATATAAAGTATTCTGAAAAGTATTTTAATCCTTATCTGCATCAACATGCTTTGATAGTTGATGATGATATTGTTTTGGCAGGTACTAATAATTGGAGCTATAATGGATTTTTTAGAAATGATGAGAGTATTTTAATTTCAGATGTAGATTTTTGGGTAAATGATTTTAGGTCTTCTTTTGATCATCAGTATCAAGAATTAAAAAATCAAGATATAAGTTTAGAAATAAATGAAAATAAAGTTAGTATTCTGGGTAAGAATGATAATTTTATTGGAGCTAAGTTATTAATTTATAATGAATTTAGTGAGATCGAAAAAGTCCCAGAGAAATGTTTTGAAATTGTTATAGATAAAGAAAGTTTTTCTTTTGATTTAAATCCAAAGTGCAATCAAGAGTATTCTTTATTATTTATTCTAGATGAAGATCAAAATGTTTTAGCTAGTACTTATCTAAATTTTTAAAATAAAAAATGGCAAATAAATAGAAAAATAAAATTTGTAAATTTAAATCACTATGTTATAATTTAGTCGGTTTACCCCTCACCTTTTTAAGGATTTGGGATAATATATTGAATATTGAGAGTAATACTGGTAAGTAATTGTGTGTTTCATTTGGTTGAAAAGGTGAGGGGTTTATTTATAATTTTAATTTTAAAATTTTAAGTTTATGACTTCTGTAATGAATAATAAAGCAGTGATAGTAGATGGAAAGAAAATTGCTAATCAAATATTTAACAGACTTCAGGGAGAAGTTAGCGTTTTGAAGCAGCAAGGTATTAACCCCAAATTAGGGGTTTTTTTAATTGGTAATGATAAACCTTCTCATACTTATGTTAATAAGAAAAAAGAGGCTTGTGAAGAAATTGGGGTAGAGTTTTTACTAAAAGAGTATAAAGAAAATATTACTGGAGAAGAATTAATGGATGCTATTGAAAATGCACAGAAAAATGAAAATTTAACTGGTTTAATTGTTCAATTACCTTTGCCAAAACATATCCATGCTGGCCGAGTTATTAAACATATTAAGCCAGAAATAGATGTTGATTGTTTAACTAATACTAATCTTGGTAAATTAGTAATTGGTGATTATTGTATTGAACCGCCAACTCCTGGAGCAATTTTAGAGATTTTAAAATATTATGATATTGAATTAAAAGGGAAAAATGTAGTTTTAATGGGAACAGGAACTTTAATTGGTCGACCTCTAGCTAATTTATTATTTCATCAGAAAGCTACAGTAATCACTTGTAATAGTTTTACTAAAAACCAGGCAGAGTTTACCAAAAAAGCGGATATTATAATTTCTGGAGTAGGTAAACATAATTTAATCACTGGAGACATGATTAAAAAGGGTGCAGTAGTAATTGATGCTGGAGTTTGTTTTGAGAATGGTAAAATGTACGGGGATATTAATTTTGAAGAAGTTTTGAAAAAGGCTAGTTTAGTAACTCCAACTCCTGGTGGAGTAGGACCATTAACAGTGGCTAAATTAATAGAAAATACAGTCAAGTCTGCTAGGAGATAATAATTTAAAATAGTTTTAAATAGGTATAAAAAAGTCTCTATTAGGAGGCTTTTTAGTTTAATTTACTCCTCTTTTGTGTTAGGATACAAACATGACTAAGAATAATGTTCAAATAGCCATTTTAGATTTTGGCTCACAATATACTCATTTGATGTCTCAGCGAATTAAACAGCTGGGAGTTTTGGCGCAGATATATAGTCCAGAAGTAGATCTGAGAGAATTAAAAGATGTGAGGGGAATTATTTTGTCAGGAGGACCACAGAGTGTACATGATGATAAGGCCCTTAAATATAATAAAGATATTTTTAAATTTAAAGTGCCGATTTTAGGTTTGTGTTATGGACATCAACTAATTGCTTATCATTTTAATGGTCAGGTTAAATCTGGAGAAGTTGAAGAATATAGTTTAGCTACTTTACAAAAAGCTGGAGAGAATATTTTATTAGATAAGTTTAAAAATTCTGAACAAGTATGGATGAGTCATGGTGATAGCGTAATTAAAATACCTTTTGGATTTAAAGTTATCGCCCGGACTAGAGATTGTGTAGTAGCGGGTATGGCCCATGATAAATTAAAATTATATGGTCTTCAATTCCATCCTGAAGTACATCATACTAAAAATGGTTTAAAAATCCTAAAAAACTTTCTTTTTAAGATTTGTCAATGTGAGAAAGGTTAGTCTATAGGAAAATATCTGCAGTAATTAATTTAAAATATAAAAAAGAAGAAAATAAAAAAGTGGTCCATTTCTGGTCCACTTTATATAATTTTAAACAATTTTATTTATTCTTCAAATACTTAGAATTATAAGAAAGAGCGAAAATACCAAGAATTGCTAGATAAGTAGTAGTGAATTCTCCCCGGATAGAATATTCATTTGGATAAAGAGTGCTAAGAATTATAAAAACTAATATTAATAGAGTATAGATAACTACAAATATTTCACCTCTGTATTTAGAAAAGAATTTTTTAGACTTCCATCTATGGAATTCTTTAATACTAGTAAAAATACCAAGAATAGAAATGTAGAGGATAGCAATAGTTTGTAGTGACCCAGAACAATCGATTATTTTGAAAAAGTCTAAAGCAAAGAACATAGCAGCTAAAATAGCCCAAGTATAGGTTAAAAATCTCCAGAACAATAAACGATAATTATTTTTAGTTTTATTTTTCATAATGTTTACTTTATCTCCCTATTTTTATTATAACATGAAATTAACCACCCCCAACCCCCTTCCTCTTTGAAAAGCCTGCCTGCCGGCAGGCAGGGAGGGGAGCTTGAATTCATTGACATAAGGTAGTATCTATGCTAGACTAAGGGAAGAAATATGAAACTTTTAGATATATTACAAATAGTCATAGCAGTATTATTAATTATTGCTGTATCTTTTCAAAGTCGCGGAGGCGGTCTTTCTTCTGTTTTTGGCGGAGGTGGATCATCCTTTCAAACCAAAAGAGGAGCTGAAAAGACAATATTCACGGTTACTATCGTTTTATCGATATTATTCTTTGTTATTAGTTTAGCTCATATATTTATATAATCTCTTTAATATAATATACAGAAATGATTGATTTAGCAGGTTTGCTTAAGAAGTTTTTAACGAAAACTAAAAAAGCGTTCTCTCCAAATACTAAGATGGGTAATTTTTTGAGTAAATCAATTAGATTTACAAAATTTATTATTATTCCTAAATTAAAAGCATTATTGCCTTTTAAGTATAATGAAGAGCAAAAATTATTATTTTCTTTATCTAAAAATAAAGTTCCTAATATTAGACAGATTAAACAGCTTAAATATTTTTTAGATTATAAAGAGAAAAAAATAATTTTTATTTCTTTATTTTTTCTAGTATTAGCACTTTTTGTATTGGGTGGCCGTTTTTTATGGAATAACCTAGTAGAAATACCTAAATATGGAGGAGAGTATACAGAAGGATTAGTTGGTTCAATCCAATATATTAATCCAATTCTTTGTCAGGGTAATGATACTGATCGAGATATTAGTCGTTTAGTTTTTTCAGGGTTATTTAAGATTAATACTAATGGGGAATTAGAAAATGATTTAATAAAAAAATATCAGATTAGTGAAGATCAAAAAATATATATATTCACTTTAAAAGATAATATTTTTTGGCACGATGGAGTTAAATTAGTTGCTGATGATATTGGATTTACTCTGGCTGCTATTCAAAATTCCGAATTTAAAAGTCCTTTATATAAAACTTTACAAGGAGTTGTTTTTGAAAAAATTACTGAAGAATCTTTTAAACTTAGTTTAGCTGAACCATTTAGTCCTTTTATTTCTACTTTAACTTTTGGTATTTTACCAATGCATCTATGGGAGAACATTAGTCCAGAAAATGCTACTTTAACAGAGTTAAATAAAAAACCAATTGGTACTGGACCATTTATGTATAAGTCATTTAAAAAAGATTCTGGTGGTAGTATTAAACAATATACTTTAGTTAATTTTAAAGATTATTATGGTAAACGAGCTTATTTGAAAACAATAAATTTGAAATTATTTGGTAGTTCAGAAATGGCTTTGGATGCTTTAAAAAATAACCAAGTTCAAGGAGTAAGTTTTTTACCCCAGGATAATTATAAAGAAATAGTGAATTCAGGAAATTATAATGTTTATAATTTTAACATGCCTCAGTATTCAGCTTTATTTTTTAATCCTAAAAAACAAGAGCTATTGAAAGATAGAGATATTAGAATGGCTTTATCTTTAGCAATTAATAAAAAGGAATTAGCTGCAGAATTAGGTTCTGGACTTAAAGAGGCCTATGGTCCATTAGATTTTATTATAGATCCTAAACAAGATAAGTATGATTTAGGGGCAGCTGCAGAATTATTAAAAGAAGCTGGTTGGGAAATGAAAGATAATTTTTTAGAAAAAGATGAAAAGAAATTAGAATTAACAATCACTAGTGTAGACAATAATGAGTATATTAGAATTTTACAATATATAAAGAAACAATGGTCAAAATTAGGAATAACAACTAATTTGGAGATTATTCCCGGAAACAAGATTACTAGTCAGATTATTACTCCTAGAGACTATGAAATTTTATTAATTGCTCAAATTTTATCATATGATCCAGATCCATATCCATTCTGGCATTCTTCTCAAACAACGGTCGGATTAAATCTTAGCAACTTTGCTAATCAAAATATTGACGACATTCTAGAAGAAGCTCGAAAGATAACTTCTTTTGAAGAAAGATTAGAGAAATATGATAATTTTCAAGAAATTCTTAAAAAAGAATATGTAGCCATATTTTTATTTAGACCAACCTATCATTATCCAGTGGATAATCATGTTAGAGGTGTAGATACAAAGGTTATTTATCTTCCATCAGATAGATTTTCTAATATAGAGAATTGGTATCTGAAAACTAAAAAAACATTTAAAAAATAATATAAATTTAAAATAGAGAACAATGAAGACACAAAACTTTGTGTCTATGTTGGATTTTTATTTTTAAACTAATAAACAATTATGATTAAAAAAACACAATTAAAGAGGGGTCCTGTTAAACATAGACCTGCTCATAAGAGAAAACAAACAGATTTTACCAAGATCAAAACTTTTGATCACGGTAAACTTAAAATTGTTGTTCTAGGCGGAAACGAAGAAGTTGGTCGGAATATGACAATTTTAGAATATGAAAATGATATTATTATCATTGACATGGGAATTCAATTTCCCGAAGAAGACATGCCGGGAATAGATTTTATTATTCCAAATATTGAATATTTAAAGGGCAAAAAGAAAAATATAAGAGGAGTTGTAATTACTCATGGACATTTAGATCATATTGGCGCTATCTCATATTTAGCACCAGATTTAGGTAATCCAGTAATTTATAGTGCTCCTTTAACACTAGGACTAATTAAGAAAAGACATGAGGAATTTAAAGAACTTCCAGCTCTAAATCTTCAAGCAGTAACTACTGATGACATAGTAACTTTAGGAATTTTTAAGGTTTCATTTTTTGCAGTTAGTCATAATATTCCAGCTTCAATGGGAATTATTGTGGACACTCCTCTGGGAAAAGTAGTTCATAGTGGTGATTTTAAACTTGATTTTGATGGAGCAGTACGAGATATGCCGGAAGTTTCTAAAATTGCTATGTTAGGACAAGAAAATGTTTTAGCTTTAATGTCTGACTCAACTAATGCTCCTCAATCAGGACATCAGATTAGCGAGTCTGAAATTAAAACTAATTTATTTGATATTATTAGAAATGCTCCAGGCCGGGTTATTATTGGAACATTCGCCTCTTTATTAAATAGATTGCAACAGGTTTTTGAATCTGCTGAAAAATTGAATAAGAAAATTCTTATTGATGGTTATAGTATGAAAACTAATGTCGAAATTGCTCATCAGTTAGGTTATTTATCTTTTAAAAAAGATACTTTTATTAATGAAAAACAATTAAAAGAGTATCCACCTAATAGGGTAGTCATTTGTTGTACTGGTGCTCAGGGAGAAGACAAAGCTGTTTTAATGCGAATTGTAAACAGAGAACATCGTTTCTTGGAAATCAATAAAAATGACACAGTAGTCTTTTCATCTTCGGTTATTCCAGGAAATGAGAGATCAGTTCAAAGATTAAAGGATTCTTTGTATCGTCAGGGTGCAGAAGTTATTCATTATCAGATGATGGATGTTCATGCTGGTGGTCATGCTAAAAAAGAGGATTTAAAATTAATGATTAATTTAGTTAATCCAAAATATTTTATTCCAATTGAAGGAAATCATTCTTTTTTGCATATTCATGCTAAATGGGCTGCTGAAGCCGGAGTAAATCCAAAAAATATTTTTATTGCCGACAATGGACAGGTTGTCGAATTTACTAAACTTGGCGGAAAATTAACTAATAATAGAATTCCAGCCGATTATGTTTTTGTAGATGGTTTAGGAGTAGGAGATGTTTCTCATATTGTTTTGAGGGATAGAAAACAAATGTCAGACGACGGTATGATTGTAGCTATTGCAACCATTAGTGCTAAGACTGGACAGTTAATTCACTCACCAGATATTATTTCGCGAGGTTTTGTTTATATGAAAGAAAACAAAGAGCTAATTGAGAAAACTAGAAAAAGAATTAAACAAATCATGCAAGCTAATAATGATAAATCTATGGCTAATGATATGTTTATTAAGAATAAGATTAGAAATCAAATCGGTAATTTACTTTATCAAGAAACCGAGCGAAGACCAATGGTTTTACCAGTGATTATTGAGGTGTAATGAGCTTGTTAGCTTTTTAGCTTCTAGGTATAATGAAATTATAAAATATAAATATAAATATAAAATATATTCATCCTGTTAAATTTATTTTTAATAGGATGGAATAATAAAATCTAAAAATTATAAATAACCATTTAACAGGATGGATAAAAAAATATTATTTTCCGGAATTCAGCCGACTGGTGATTTGCACATTGGTAATTATCTAGGTGCTTTAAAAAATTGGGTTGATTTACAAGATCAATATGATTGTTTTTATTCAATTGTAGATTTACATGCTATTACTATTGATTATAATCAAGAGAGTTATCAAGAACAAATTTTAAATACAGCGATTGATTTATTGGCTATTGGTATTGATCCAAAAAAATCAATTTTGTTTGTGCAATCTAAGGTTGCTCAGCATACTGAACTTACTTGGTTGTTTAATACTTTAGTTCCAATGGCAGAATTGCAACGGATGACTCAGTTTAAAGATAAGTCTCGTCAAAATTTTAATAATATTAATATGGGACTTTTTGATTATCCAGTTTTAATGTCAGCTGATGTTTTGCTTTATAAAGCAGAAATAGTTCCGGTTGGGGAAGATCAATTACAGCACTTGGAATTAGCTAATACTATTTTAAGAAAATTTAATAATAAATTTGGTGAGTATTTTCAGAAAATTGATCCAATCATGAGTAAGAGTGCTCGAGTAATGTCTCTACAAGAACCAAATAATAAAATGTCAAAATCTTTGGGAGCTAGTAATTATATTTGTTTGAGAGATGATGAAGATACTATTAGAAAGAAGATAATGAGTGCTAAAACTGATGCTGGTCCTGTAGAGGGAGGACATATGTCTCCAGGAGTTGATAATTTATTTACTTTATTAGAAAGTTTTGCAGATGAAAAAGTAATTAAAAAATTTAATTTAGATTATCATAATGGTGATTTAAAATATTCTGAGCTTAAAGTAGAATTAGCAGATGCCATTATTAATACTTTAAAACCTATTCAGGCTAATATAGCCAAATTAAAAAAGGATAAAGAAAAGGTTAAAAAGATTTTAGCAGAGGGCGCTCAAAAAGCTCAGAAAATTGCTAAAGCTAATATGATAGAAATTAAAGAAAAAATGGGATTAATTTAATTTACATTTTTAAAATAAAAAAAGCTTCGATTTTTATCGAAGCTTTTTATTAAACATTAAGTAGTAGGTCTTTCTTCTAAAGATTTTTTCCAATTACCTGGGTAGGGTTCTAAAAAATATAATGGTATTGGATCAGGCAAGTCCGGTATAGAAGGATTACTCCATTGTTCCCCTTCTATTCCAGGTTCTACTGCAAATCCCCAGACTTTATTTATATCTGTGGCAACCCAATTTACTTCGATTGGTATTTTTGACCATTCATATATCTGTGGCATAATAAGCCTCCTTATTTTTTTCGATTATATTAACTTACAATAAATTTTATTTTTTGTCAATTAGTCTGGGGAGTGCTATTATTAAATTAAGGAAATTTGAATTTAAAATAACTTAATTAAAGGAGGCATTGTGTCTAATCATGTTACTTACCAAGGTCAAGATTATGTTATGACCAAGCCACCAGTTAGTAGTGGATTAATGGGGGCCTTAAAAGTATCTTGCCCTAATAAACAAATTGAAATAATGGCCAATGGTCAAACGAAAAATGTTTCTTTGAGCGGACTCCGTTTAGACGGAGAATAATATATTTATATGTCTGTACCATCTTCTTGGTACAGACTTTATTTATTTACTCTAGACAAGGAGATTAAGATAATTTATAATGATTTAACGATTCGATAATTAATGCTAAACTTTAAATATGAAGGATACTAATATTTTCAATAAATTTTCTAAACATTTAAAAACAATCCTAGTTAAAGCTCAGGATTTAGCTTCAGGTTTGCATAAAAAAGAAATAGATTTCTGGGAGATTTTTTATGCTCTAACTTTAGAAAAAGGTTCAGTAGCCTTTTCTTTACTTGGTAACAAGGGTTGTAAAGCTATTGATTTTAAAAGAGAAGCAATTAAAGTTGCTAACTTGGAAAAAAAGAATAGTAATCCTTCGACAGGCTCAGGACCTTCGGAAAATAAAGTTGATATCCCAATTTTTTCAGATCAGTCCCAGAAGATTATTGAAAAAGCAGTTAAAATTGCCTATCAAAGCAAGCATGTTTATATTGGTAGTGAGCATCTTTTATCAGCAATTTTAAATTCCAATATTAAAGACTTAGATAAATTTTTTAAAGAAAAGAAAATTAATAAGAACGAAATAATAAAAGATTTAAAAAATATATTATTAAATACCAGTAAGTTAACAGATTTAATTGATGATAATTTATCTAATGTTAATGTTCTAGAGAAAATGATTATGGGCGGTGGAGTCTCAGAAGCAGGGGTTGTTCCGCAATTTACTATAGAGCTTACTTCAGCTGAAATACAACATAAAATTGATCCAGTAATTGGTCGAAATAAAGAAATTGATCGTTTGATTCAAATATTAAGTAGAAGAACAAAAAATAATCCTGTACTTTTAGGAGAACCAGGAGTTGGTAAAACAGCAATCATTGAAGGTTTAGCTAAAAGAATTTTTGAAGGAAAAGTACCTGACGTTTTGTTAGAAAAGAAAATAATTTCTTTAGATTTAGGAGCAGTTATTGCTGGGACTATTTATCGAGGAGAATTTGAAAAAAGATTGAAAAAAATTATTGATGATGCTAAACATGATGATAATATTATCCTCTTTATTGATGAAATTCATACTTTAGTTGGTACTGGAGCAACTAGTGGTCAATTGGATGCTGCTAATTTATTAAAACCAGAGTTAGCTAAAGGGGATTTAAAAGTTATTGGAGCTACCACAGTAGAAGAGTATCGAAAATATATTGAATCTGACGCTGCTTTTGAAAGAAGATTTCAGTCAATTATAGTAGATGAGTCAACTGCCCAGGAAACTAAAGCTATTATTAAGGGTTTAAGAAATAATTATGAAAAATATCACTTAGTTAAAATTACCGATGAAGCAATTAAAGCAGCAATTGAATTAAGTCAAAGATATTTACCAGAGAAATTTTTACCAGATAAGGCTATTGATTTAATTGATGAAGCAGCTTCTAAATTTAAAGTTAAAAATTTAAAGAATAGTAGTCTGAAAAAAGTTATTCAATTAAAGAATGATTTGCAAAAAATGTCTCAAGCTAAAGATAAAGCTATTGAAAATGATAACTATGAACGAGCTGTATTTTTCAGAGAAAATGAAGATAGAATTATTAAAGAATTAGAAGTTTTAAGTAAAGATAAATTAAAATCTAAAAAGTTTTTAGGAAAAATTACAGCTAGTGATATCGCGGAAATTATTTCTAAGATAACTGGAGTACCGTTAGAAGAGTTGTTAGAATCTGAAAAAAAGAAGTTTATAAATTTAGAAAAATTTTTAACTAAAAAAATTATAGGTCAGGATGAAGTGATTAAAAATATTTCGGAATACATCAGAAGAGCAAAGGCTGGTCTAGCTAACCCTAATAAACCATTAGCTTCTTTTATATTTTTAGGGCCTTCCGGAGTCGGTAAAACTGAAACTGCTAAAGTTTTAGCTCGGGAAGTTTATAATAGTGAGAAAGCTTTGATTAGAATTGATATGTCTGAATTTTCTGACAAAATTGATACTTCTAAATTAATTGGAGCGCCTGCTGGTTATGTGGGTTATAAAGATTCTAATAAATTTACTGACCAAGTTCGAATGAAGCCTTATTCGGTTGTACTGTTTGATGAGATTGAGAAAGCTCATCCAGATATTTTTAATTTATTATTACCAGTTTTGGAAGATGGTTATATTACTGATGCTACCGGTAGAGTAATTAATTTTAAGAATACAATTATTATTATGACTTCTAATATTGGAAATGAGCAGTTTAATAAGCGTGCTTCGATTGGTTTTGATGTGGAGAGTAAAATTAAAAAAGAGATAATTGAAGAAGAATATGAAAGCTTGGAAAGTAAAATTGTTGATTCTTTAGCTGATTATTTTAAACCAGAGTTTTTAAATCGTTTAGATAAAATTTTTGCTTTTAAGCCTATTAATGTTAAAAATATGTCTAAAATAGCAAAATTAGAAATAAAAGAATTAGAAAAAAGGTTGAAGGATAAAAAAATTTCTATTGAATTAGACGATAAAATTTATAAATATATTGCTGTGAATTCTTTCAATCCTCAATCTGGAGCTCGTCCATTAAAGAGATTTATTCAAGATAAAATAGAGAATTTAATTGCTAATCAAATTTTAGCTGACACTGTTCATAATGGAGATAATATTTCTATTTATTTAGATAAAAATGAAATAAAAATGAAAATTAATAATTAATTCACCCTGTTAAATAATTTTAAATTTTTAAGTGTGTATTATATATATTTCACAATTAAAAGTAAATTTTTAACTGGGTATGTAAATAATTTAATAAATTTAAAATTAAGATTTGAAAAATGTTATATCGAATAGCCTATATACATAGATCAAATCTTATTTAATGGGGTAAATAAAAAAATGAAGAAAGTATTATTTTTGATTCTAGTTTTGGGCTTAGTGTTTTCTCTTTCAGCCTGTTCTAAGAAAAGTGATGATTTGAGTTTGAAAGGTGGTAGTGCTAGTGATATGGAATCATTTTCAGGTTCTCTGAGGGATTTGGTCGCTCGAGGTAAAAGTCTGAAATGTACCTATTCAGTGAATGATATTACCGGAGGTCAGATGACAAGAACCACTTATGTTTCTGGTAAAAAATCTCTTACTCAATCAAAGCTTAGCGGAACAGGACAGGATATGGAATCAAATATTTTAGTTGATGGTGATTATATGTATCTTTGGTCAAATATGGCACCTCGGGGCAGTAAGATGAATATGAAAAAAATGGAAGAAACGAAAGCAAAGCATGGAGATCAGGAAGATTTTTCAAAGGATTATGATGAAGAGTATGATTATAAATGTAGTTCTTGGAAAAAGGATGAATCCAAGTTTCAACTTCCCCAAGGTATTGAATTTATGGATTTAACTGCCCTAATGACTGGTACGGATGAAAGCGCAGAGGAAACAAGTGGGGCTGGATGTTCTGTGTGTGATATGATGCCAGATGAAGCTCAAAGAAATGAATGTTTAGTTGGTTTGGGTTGTGAGTAGTTTGATTTTTTAAGATTTTAATATAAGATAAATAAAAGGTCGCATTTATTAATAATGGGACTTTTTATGTTTAAAAAACTATTAGATATTTTATTTCCAATTGAATGTATTGCTTGTGGAAAGAATGATATTTTATTATGTTCAAAATGTTTTAATTCTATAAAAATAAATGAATCAGAATTTTTTTCTACAGAGTATATTGAGCAAGTTCATATTAGTGCTTCTTTTCATCAAGAATTATTACAGCGAACTATTCATTTGTATAAATATAATTATATTGAAAAATTAGCTGGGCCTTTATCAAAATTAGTTATTAATTATTATTTTCAGATTGAAGATAAAATAGATAATCCAATTATTATTCCAGTACCCTTACATCAAAAGAGATTATTAGTGCGTTGTTTTAATCAGTCTGAGTTGATTGCCCAAAATTTTTGCCAAGAATTTAAATATCAATTAAAAAATGATCTAATCGCTAGAGTTAAGCACACCGAACAACAAGCTAAACTAAATAAAAAGGGGAGAATAGAAAATATAAAAGGTGCTTTTGAAATTTTAGATAAATCTTTTGTAAAAGGTAAAAATTTTATTATTATTGACGATTTATATACTACTGGATCCACCGTTGCTGGGATAGCTCAATTATTAAAAAATAATGGTGCTAAACAGGTTTGGTGTTTGGTGGTAGCTAAGAATTGATGATATACTTAAAAAGTAATTAATTTTATAATATGATATTACAGTTTGGTATTTTAATTTTTGCCTTTGCAATTTTAATTAAAGGTGCTGATTGGTTGGTAAAAGGTGGAAGTTCTATAGCTAAGAGATTTGGAATCTCTAGTATTGTTATTGGTTTAACTATTGTGGCCTTTGGAACTTCGGCTCCAGAGCTTTTAGTTAATGTAATGGCTAGTATTAATGGAAATAGTGGAATTGTTGTTGGTAATGTTCTAGGTTCTAATATTGCTAATACTTTATTAATATTAGGTGTTTCAGCTATTATTTTACCTCTAGCAATTAGAAGAGGAACTGTTTTAATCCAAGTTCCTTTATCTCTATTAGCTATTGTTGTTTTAGGAGTTGTTGCTAATGATATTTTAATTGATGGTGGAGTAGTAAATTTTATTACTAGAATTGATGGAATAGTGATGTTATTATTCTTTGCTATTTTTATATATTATACTTTTAGTATTGCTAAAGTTAAGGGTGAACCAGAAGAAGTTCTTAGATACTCTCTATTTAAATCAATATTTTTTATTATAGCTGGTATGGTTGGTCTAGCTTTTGGTGGTCATTTTGTAGTTAGTAGTGCAGTAAATATAGCTAAATTATTTAATGTTTCAGAATCTTTAATTGCTTTAACAATTATTTCTATTGGTACATCTTTACCAGAATTAGCTACCTCAGTAGTAGCAGCTTTGAATAAAAAACCAGATATTGCTGTTGGTAATGTTATTGGTTCAAATATTTTTAATATTTTTTGGGTTTTAGGATTTTCTGCTGTTATTAGACCAGTTACATTTGCACCAATTTTAAATTTTGATGTTTTATTTGTTGTATTTATAACTATCCTATTATTCCTTTACATGTTTGTTGGTAAGAAGGATGTTATTCAGAAATGGCAGGGTGCTAGTTTAACTTCTCTTTATGTAGCCTATATTGTTTATTTGGTGATGAGAGGATAATTCAAATTAAAATTAATTAATAAGATTATGCTAAAAGTAGACAAAGAAAAATGTATTGGATGTGGGACATGTGTAGTAATGTGTCCAGATTGTTTTAAGTTAGATGAGGAAGGTAAAGCTGAAAGTAGTTGTGATGGTAAATGTGACTGTAATATTGATGATGTTATAAGTGCTTGTCCAGTTGATGCAATTACTAAATAAAGATTATCTACGATAATCTGTGTTAGCTCCCTGTCTGCCGGTAGGCAAGCTCGGCTAGGAAATAGTAAAGCTTCGCTCTCCTATTTCATTCACTCTACGTCGCTGATAGATTTTAGATAAATAAAAAATGCTAGAGTTATTCTAGCGTTTTTTTATTTGATGTATTATTTTAATAGGAAATAGCAAATAATAATGGGAATAAATTGAATAAAATATTCAAATATGTATTTAGATTTATATTTTATAATTTTATGGCTCCAATTATTTAGATAATCGGCCCATTTAAATATTTTGAATTTAGTCACAGCATATAATCCCCATAATATGTCTGGGAGAATAGCTCCGGAAAGGGCAGTTATCATTAAATATATATCATAATTAAATATTTGATAAAAATTAAAACTGAGAATTCCTACAAATATTAAATCTAAACAAGCTAAAATAAATATTTCTAAATTAGAACTTTTCAATCCATCTACGTCGCCTCCATCACCATGAGGGATAGCATCTAGAATATAGTGTAATATAAAATTAGCTATGAATAATAGCAGGGGGTTGTGAATGTATTTGATGCTGGTTAGAGCAACTATGCTGTGAACGCTTAAAAACATAAATGTATTATACTATAGTATTTTTAAGTTGACTAATTGTGCTTTTTTATTTATTATAGTGATTAGTAATTTTAAAATATGCCGAAGTGGCGGAACTGGTAGACGCGCACGACTCAAAATCGTGTGGACTTTGTCCGTGAGAGTTCAAGTCTCTCCTTCGGCACCATTGACAAAGAGGTGAATATTTATTATCATCCTTATATCGTCGCGGGGTGGAGCAGTCTGGCAGCTCGTCAGGCCCATAACCTGAAGGTCGAGGGTTCAAATCCCTCCCCCGCTACCAATTTATTCGATTCTAATTTTGATATCTAGGCAGGGTAGCTCAGTTGGTTAGAGCGCAGGACTCATAAGCCTGAGGTCGCGAGTTCAATTCTCGCCCCTGCTACCAATCATAGTATGTACCCTTTGAAAAGGGTATTTTTTAATATTTTAGGGTCGCGAGTTTCCCCTCCATTTCATTTCGAGGATTTCCGGCTTCGCCTCCAACAATTCTCGCCCCTGCTACCAAACCACTACATTCATCATCCGAAAGGGTGTTTTTTGTTATCTACTTTTCTGTTATACTAAGACTAGTTAAGATAAATAAGAAATAAAGAATAAAAAGTGCTTGTAACTTTTTACTTTTTACTTTTTACTAATTACCTTTATGCCAGAAACAATTGCAGTAGTGAATCAAAAGGGTGGAGTAGGGAAAACTACAACTTCTATTAATTTAGCAGCTTATTTAACATATTTAGGAAAAAAAGTACTAATTGTTGATGTTGATTCCCAAGGTAATGCTTCTTCCGGACTTGGTATTGATTATAAAAATTTGGATCATGGGATGTATGAAGTTATTATTCCTGGTCCGATAACAATGAAGAAGATAATTTTATCTACCACTTTAGAGGGTTTACATTTAGCTCCTTCAACTCCTAATCTTGCTGGAGCCAGTGTTGATTTAGTTCAATTGGAAGAAAGAGAATATCGTCTATTGAATAATCTAAAGGAAATCTATGATTATTATGATTTTATCTTAATTGATTGTCCTCCTTCCTTAGGATTAATAACAATCAATGCTTTGGTAGCTTCTGATCATGTTTTAATTCCAGTCCAATGCGAATATTATGCTTTAGAAGGTCTTGGTCAATTATTAAATACAGTTGGATTAATTAAAGAGAATTTAAATAGTAGATTAAATATTTTAGGAGCAGTTTTAACAATGTATGATAAGAGAAATAGATTAAGTGAAGAAGTTTTTAATGAGCTTTATAAATATTTTCCAGATAAAATTTTTAGAACTGTAATTCCTAGAAGTGTTAGATTGGCAGAGGCTCCTTCACACGGAAAGAGCATTCTTGATTATGATCCGAGATCTGTAGGTGCAAAAGCTTATGAAAGATTAGCTCGGGAAATTTTAAATTCTTACGACTCTTTAAAGACTAAATAAAATAAAATATATGGCTAAATACGGTTTGGGTAGAGGATTAGGATCTTTAATACCTAAAAAAAATGATCCAGAGCCAGTACATCCTATGGAAATCGAAGATCTTGGAGATAAAGATGTTAAGAATGTTAAAGAAGAGGTTATAGAAATAAGCGTGGGTGATATTCAATCAAATCCGTGGCAACCACGGACAAATTTTGATAAAGAAAAACTTCAAGAATTAGTTAATTCTATTCGAGAACACGGTATTATTCAACCCTTAATTGTTACTAAAACTAATAATGGTTATCAATTGGTTGCTGGTGAGAGGAGATTAAAAGCTGCTAGAATATTAGGCATGTTCAGGGTTCCAGTTATTGTAAGAGATATGAGTGATATGAAAAAGTTAGAACTAGCTGTAATTGAAAACGTACAGAGAAGTGACTTGAATGTTCTAGAAGAATCAGAAGCTTATTATCGTTTAATGGAAGAATTTGATTTAACTCAAGAAGAGGTTGCTAAGAAAGTTGGTAAAAGTCGTTCTACAGTAGCAAACATTTTAAGATTAAGAGAATTACCAGAAACAATTAAGAAGTTTTTGAATAATGAAAAAATTAGTTTTGGACATGCTAAAATATTACTTTCTTTAGAAAGTGAAGCAAAACAAAAAGAATTATTAAAAAGAATTTTGGTTGGAGATTTAAATGTCCGAGAAGCAGAAGATGAAGTTAAAAAAGTAATTGTTAGGACTCACAAAAGAATAGTAGTCAAAGATGCCAATTTTTTAGCTAAAGAAGAAGAGCTTCGAAATCATTTAAATACCAAGGTTAAAATTACAGATAAGAGTGGTAAGGGAAATATTTCTATAGATTATTATTCAAAAGAAGAGTTGGGAGATATATTGAATAAAATTTTGAAAGCATAAATTATTAAATTTTGTAAAAAAATAAAGCCATTCTGAAATTTCAGAATGGTTTTCGTATCAATTTAAGTACTTACTAAGCACTCATTTTTTCTTTTTTTCTTTGATGATAAAAATATATTGCTACTGTTATCGACAATGCTGCTATAAACCCCAACAGTATTTTTAGAAATATGAGATTTGTATTAGTTCCTGTCGTTTCTGCTCCCGGTAATATATAGAGATATATCGCAGCCACTGCGAGTACTATATAAAACCAGGGTCTCTCTATAAAATTTTTCGTTTTTATTTCTCCTCCTGAAATATTTGAGTTAAGCTTTTTAAATTTAAGGGATTTTTCCCACTTATACTTTTTATTTTCAATTTTTCATCATCATATAATCATAGCATATTTTAGTATAAATGTCAAGTATTTTATCCACCTTTTTACTTGATTTTTCCTTTAAAATAGAGTAGAATAAAGGTAACGAAAAGGTCGTTTTTCTTTATTTTTTGAACAAAACGAGAGTTGTCAAAAACTGAAACGAAGTTAATTTTTTTGATGACCGAGTGAGTGAAAAAAAATGGGAACCATTCATTTTAAAAGTTATTTACATAAATATATGGCATGGAAAGTAAAGAAAGTCAAAACTAAAAAAGTAGCTTCCGCCAAAGGCGGATCCGCTTCCAGCGGAAAAAAATCAACTGTAAAAAAGCCAGTTAAAAAAATCGTTCCTAAAAAGAAAGTTCCTGTTAAAGTTACAAAAAAATCTGTTAAAAAGGTTATAAAAAAACCAGCCAAGAAGGTAGTTAAAAAAATTCCTGCTAAAAAAGTTGAAAAGAAGGTTACTCCTAAAAAATCTTCATCTTCCGCCAAGGTTACAAACGACAAGGAGGTTAAAAAAGAAAAAGAAATAGTTAAGGAAGAAATTAAACCTGAAATTGAAAAAGGAGAGACAATTCATGAATTACCTGTTCAGGTTGAAGATAAAATTACAATAGAAAGAACCCCAAATGGTAAAAATGTTACTGATCAACCCCTAGTTGAAGAAATGAAAACTTCTTATTTAGATTATGCAATGAGTGTTATTGTTTCTCGAGCTTTACCAGATGTACGAGATGGTTTAAAACCAGTACATCGAAGAATTCTTTACGCTATGTGGAAACTTGGTTTAAGACCGAGTCATAAGTTTAGAAAATCAGCTACAGTAGTTGGCGAAGTTTTAGGTAAATATCATCCTCATGGAGACTCATCAGTTTATGATGCTATGGTGCGTATGGCTCAAGAGTTTTCTTTAAGATATATGTTAGTTAATGGTCAGGGTAACTTTGGTTCTATTGATGGAGATGGTGCAGCGGCCATGAGATATACTGAGGCGAAATTACAAAAGATTTCTGAAGAATTATTATCTGATATTGAAAAAGATACTGTTGATTTTATGCCGAACTATGATGGTTCTCAAAAAGAACCAGTAGTTTTACCAGCTCGAGTTCCAAACCTTCTATTAAATGGTTCTATGGGTATTGCTGTTGGTATGGCTACAAATATTCCTCCTCATAATTTGAGAGAAGTTGTCGACGCTACTTGTCATTTGATTGATTATCCTCAGGCTGATGTTGATGCTCTGATGGAATTTATAAAAGGTCCTGATTTCCCAACCGGAGGAATCGCTTATGATGTTAAAGAATTAAAATCAGCTTATTCAACTGGTAAAGGTGGAATAGTGGTTAGAGCTAAGACTGAAATTACGGAAGGTAAAAAAGGATTCAAGATTATTGTTTCGGAGATTCCTTATCAGGTAAACAAATCTACTTTATTAGAAAAGATAGCTAATTTAGTTAAAGACAAGAAGATTACTGGTGTTAGTGATTTACGAGATGAATCTAATAAAGATGGTATTCGAATTGTTATTTATTTGAAAGATTCGGCTTATCCTAAAAAGATTTTAAATAGTTTATATAAACATACTCAATTACAAGACAAGTTTCATTTTAATACAGTTGCTTTGATTGATGGTATTCAACCTAAACTTTTGTCTTTAAAAACAATTTTAAGTGAGTTTATTAAACATCGACAAGAAGTCGTTACTCGCAGAGTAACTTTTGATTTAAATAAAGCTAAAGACCGAGCTCACATTTTAGAAGGTTTAGTAATGGCTCTGGAAAAAATTGATGCAATTATTAAAACTATTAAGCAGTCAAGGGATAAAGAAGTTGCTAAGATTAATTTAATTAAGAAATTCAAGTTAACAGATAGACAGGCTGTAGCAATTTTAGAAATGAAGTTGCAGCAATTAGCTAATTTAGAAAAATTGAAATTAGAAGAAGAGCTTAAAGAAAAGAAGAGAATTATTAAAGAATTAACAGCAATTTTGAAAGATCCTAAAAAGATATTGAAAATTATTAAGGACGAACTTAGTGAAATTAAAGATAAATATGGTGATGAAAGAAGAACTAGAATCATTAAAGGTAAGGTTGATGAAATTTCCAGTGAGGATTTAATTCCTAAAGAAGATATTGTTGTGATTATGACTAAAGATGGTTATATTAAACGAATGTCTACCGATAATTTCCATACTCAGAATAGGGGTGGCAAAGGAGTCATTGGTTCCGCAACTAAAGAAGAAGATGTTATTGAAAGATTATTTTCTTGTACAACCCATTCTGATTTATTGTTCTTTACTAGTCGAGGTCGAGCTTTCCAATTAAAATCTTATGAAATTCCAGTAGCTACTAGACAAGCTAAGGGTCAAAATATTGTTAACTTTTTACAATTAGCTCCCGAAGAAAAAGTAAATGCTATTTTACCTAATGATGAAATTTCTCAGTTTAAATACTTAATGTTTATTACCAATAATGGTTTAATTAAGAAAACAGAGATTGATAAATTTTCAAATGTTCGAAAATCTGGTTTGATTTCAATCAAGTTAAAAGATGGAGACTTTTTGAAATGGGTTAAACCAACCACTGGAAAAGATGAAGTAGTTTTAGTTACTGCTAATGGTCAATCTATTAGAACTAAAGAGAAAAATATTCGATCAATGGGAAGATCTGCTTCTGGTGTTCGGGGTATCAGATTAAAAGGTGAAGATCAGATAGTTGGTATGTTAATTGTAGATTCTTCTAAAGCAGATAAAGATAAATTATCCATAGTGATGGAAAATGGTTTTGGTAAAAAGACTGTTTTAAAAGCTTATAAAGTTCAAGGAAGAGGTGGTTCTGGAATTAAGACTGCTAAAGTTACTACTAAGACCGGAAAAATTGTTTCTGCTTTCATGGCTAATGAAGAAAACAAGGATAAAGATATTATAATTATTTCCAGTGGAGCTCAGGTAATCAGATTAGGTTTAAAGAATATTCCCACTATTGGTAGAGCCACCCAAGGAGTAAGATTAATGAGATTTAAGAAGACTAATGATAAAGTGGCTTCAGTAACAATAGTTTAATTATTAAAAATTCACCCTGTTAAATAATTTTAAATTAATTATTTATTATTAATTACTTTCTGTAATTATAAAAGGATGAAGAAATATATAAAGTATTAAAAATTAAAATTAAAATTTATTTTTCCAATATTTAAAAGTTGATGAAATAAATTTTATTTAACAGGGTAAAAATATATGATGACAGTAAAAGAGATATATGATTTAGCAATAAAATTGGGCGTTAAAAATGATTTAAGAGGCTCAGATTTTGTTAATAAAAAGCTTAAATATATTAATAGTAAGTATAAGGAATTAAAGGCAGAGGATAAAAAAGATTTTGATCAAGAAATTTTAACTAATCCTTATGCTGATTCTCGAGTTTTAACTGATGGTCTAAACAAGAAAGTTAAACGAGTATTGGTCGGTATTGATATGGAAGTTCCTGAAGTACTTTTAGCTAATGAGCTTTCTAAAAAGAAGCCAATTGATTTAATTATTGCTCATCATCCCGAGGGAGTTTCTTTGGTTGGTTTGAGTGATGTAATGGATTTACAGATTGAATTACTTCACAAATATGGTATTCCTGTAAATATTGCCGAAGATATTACTAAATTGAGAATGTCGGAAGTTAATCGAGGAGTAAATCCTATTAATCATAATCGGCCTATAGACGCTGCTAAATTATTAGGAATAGAGATGATGAATATTCATACTCCAGCTGATAATATGGTTACTACTTTTTTAGATAATTTAATTAAGAAAAATGCTAAGAAATTAGAAAGAGTAGAGGATTTATTAAAATTATTAAAAACAATTCCTGAATATCAAGAGGCTGCTAAAACTAAAGTAGGTCCTAAACTATTCGTTGGTAGTCCAGAAAGATATTTGGGTAAAATTGCTTTAACTGAGATTACGGGTGGAACCAGTGGTTCTAAAGATTATTATGAAAAAATTGCCCAGGCTGGAATTGGAACTATTGTGGGGATGCATATGGGAGAAGAGCATCGTAAAGAAGCTGAAAAAGCTCATTTAAATGTTGTTATAGCTGGTCATATGTCTTCGGATTCAATTGGTATGAATCTATTTTTAGATGAATTAGAAAAGAAAGGTATTGAAATTATTCCTTGTTCTGGATTGATTAGAGTATCTCGGAATAAAAAGAAATAATAATATACTTTAAATAAAAAAAGCGGGAATTTATTTCCGCTTTTTGGTTTTAGAATAAAAAAACTGATTTTTTCTCAATTAGAGATAAAACCAGTTTTAAGTTAAAGAAGAAAAAGACCTTAAGGCTGATTAGTCGCTTCAGGAAGAATTCTATGAATAGTACCTTTTTTGAAATTAAAGTATAAAAATATTTTATCTTTTTTATAAACTTTAAGATCATTTGCATAGGATAATGAATATTTCCATCCTAATTCTTTTAATTCTTCTTCTGTTATTTCCTCTCCTTCTTTAAGAACTTTTTTTATGTCAACCATATTTCCTCCATTTATTTATTTTTTTGAAATATTTAATTTTTAACAATAACATATTTTTTAATATTATGCAAAGGCTTTATTAAGTTATTTTTAAATTAGTTGGTAGTTTGTAGTCGGTAGTTTGTAGTTATATGGTTTTCAGATTATAATAAACTTATCATTATTTAATATTAATTAATTTTTATGATTGAAGAAGATACTCAAATATTAACCACCAAAGAACGAGAAGAGGATAAAACCTTGGAAATTGCTTTGCGTCCAAAAAGTTTTAAAGAGTATATTGGACAAGAGAATGTGAAAGATAATTTAAAAATTTCTATTCAAGCAGCAAAGCAAAGAAAAGAGCC
>Ga0307991_1000611_pt1 | contig 25701 bp, 30 predicted proteins | sample EllFjometagen131_FD_203146 | JGI IMG/M metagenome (GOLD analysis project Ga0307991, IMG submission 203146) | Marine microbial communities from Ellis Fjord, Antarctic Ocean - #131 | ecosystem: Environmental > Aquatic > Marine > Unclassified | place: Southern Ocean | collected 2014-10-08 | reverse complement strand
AAGGATCACAGAAATCTCGATTTTCAGATTTCATTCGGCGCTCTGCCACCCCTCCGCATAATCCCAGAATGCCGGGATATTCTATCATAAATAATACCGTTGAGCAATATTACATAGTTTCAAACCATTCAATCACTTTTTTGTGTCTTTTACCCCAGACTCTTTAACTTTAAAATTATTCAATAAGACTGTGCTAATAAACTTAAGTCCTATCTCGTAAATCCTATTTTGATCTTCTTGCTTTGATCTTCTTGCTTGATTCTGAACCCCGATACAGGTATTATATATCGTGCGTTTGTTATTAAATTTTAGGAGGGGTTTATGTTAAAAAGTTTCAAAGTGTCATTGATCGCTGTTTTTTTAATGTGTTTGTTTTCCGCCCTAGCATTTTCTGCGGGAAATACTATTTATGGTTTTTATTCGGGGCTAGCGGATATTCTTGAACGGAATATGAACGCTCCGGATGCTTGTGTCTCTGAAGCTGATAGGTTTATTCAGACAAATTTGCCGGGCCTTGCACAGAATGTACAACAAAATATTCAAACAGCGGAATCGATCGATTACGAAAATATGAGCGTTGAAGAAGCACAGCAAATGGCCGCACAAGTTGAACAAACAATGGGCATGGAACAATCAGCGCTGATGAACGAAGGCATGACTGCCATGAACAGATTCACTAATCTTTTAACGGGTTTTGCTATGAAATATCCTGAACATGCGGAAAAAATCGGAGACTCTCTTGAAAAAGTAAGTGAAGAACTGGGATTTTATTGATCATTGTCTAATTAGATTTAGAATTTCTTAATCAAAAAAACTTTTGAGAGTTGCAAGAAGTTTCTCTGCTCCGTCAGCCTTATCTATGAATGCATCCGCCTTTCTTCCAAAAACAGAATGCTTATAATTAGTGTATCCGGTATATATGACTATGCGGGATGCGGGAGAAATCGAACGAATGGTCTCGAATATGCTTATCCCGTTTTTTCCCGGCATCATAAGATCTAGAATAACAACGTCCATGTCTTGATTTTCTTTTAGAAAGGCCAACAATGAAAAACCGTCATGAACACAGAAAGTCTTATACCCTTCGCTATTAAGAACTGTCTGCATTATATCGCATAATTCTTTATTGTCTTCGGCTATAACTATTTTTACCTTTTTATCATTCATTGTCTTCCTTTTTATGTCCTCTTGTAATAGGTAAGTAAATTTGAAAACCAGTTCCTACCCCAACCTGGCTTTCAAAATCAATATGCCCTTCCTGGTTCTTTATCATCATTTTGGCCAGAGGTAACCCCAGTCCTGTTCCTTTAGTTTTATTGCTGTATAAAGGTTCAAAGATCAATTCCCTTTGCTCTAAAGGAATACCCGGTCCGGTATCAACGATTTCAACGCATATAAACGTTTTTTCTTTCTTTGTACGCAAAGTTAACACTCCATTACCGCTCATCGCCATTATAGCATTATTTATAATGTTTGTTAATGCCTGCATGACCTGGCTTATGTCTATTTCAATAATTGGAAGTTTTTTTGTTTCCTTTTTTATCTCAATAAATTCTGGAACATCTATTTGAGAGACCGCTTCACGCAGGATCTCATTAATATCAGCCTTTTCTAATTCAACAGGTTTTGTTTTAGCAAACCCCATAACATCATCAATAATGGAGTTTATAACACTTAGTTGATTTTCAACTGTATCTATATATTTCAGGGTTTTTTCATCCCTTGAGTTCTGGAATCGTTTTTTAAAAACAAAAACCGCGTTTCTAAGAACCGCCAGAGGATTTCTTAGTTCATGCGTTATACTACCCGCAAGTTTTCCCAAAAAAGCCAGCCTTTCACTTCTATGCATTTTTTGGCTTATGCTTAATAACTCCTCTGTTCTTTCCATAACTTTTTCTTCTAAATGATCCCTAGCATCTTTTAACTCGGATCTCATCATATTTAGATCTTCTATCATAAAGAACATAGATTTTTGAGTTTTCCTTAGTTTCTCTATTTGTTCTTCAAGATCTTTCCTTATTACGCTTAATTCAAATTCTTTTTTGCCGATATATCCCATTGTCACAGTTTTAAGATACTTGTTTTCAGCGATCTTTTTCTTAAGAGCCAATGCGATCTTTTTCTTAAGAGCCAATGCGATCTCTTCCATTTGCTGAAATTTCTTTAAAAAACTTTTTTTAGATTCTGAAAGTTTTTTTTCTCTTTCTGCCCATATTTTTGAGAAGAGGCTCATGCTGTAGGAAATCAGAATAAAGAAAATACCTATACCGAGAACCTTATGTGACAAAAGATATTGTATACTGTCATGCGAAAAGTCTGGGATCAATATATTGTAATGCGGGATTACCCCGCGAAACTCCAAAAGAACCAGCATATAATAACTTAAACCCGCTACAATCGTAACAAAAAAACCTTTTAGGCGTCCAAGCAAAAGATTAGCATTCATCAACTCGAAAAAATATATATAGAAAGCTATGCCTTCGGCCCCGCCAAGATAGTGAACTATTAAAGCCGTGTAAAACAATCCGAACACATAATAGCTGAAATGAACATTTTCAACCGACTTCTCGGTTTTCAGCAAATTCAATCGATACGGTATACTATAAACTAAACAGGTAATTATCCAGGCAGAAAAGACCAATAAGGCCGCTCTTTTAACCCCCGCATCAGGAAACACTCTGACCATAAGAATGAATACTGTCCCGGCCAACAGGTTAATAAATCTTATGCCAAACGAAGCAAGCACCAGTTTCACTTTATAGTCGACTGCTTCCTGTACATTCAGCGCATAAATGTTATTTAAAACTTTTCTTTTCATGTTTTTCTTTGGATATCTTCCTCTGCCTGTTCACCCTTTCAAGCTCTTTTCTAAGATCTTTTATTCTTTCCTCACGTTCTATCGAAGCTTGCCAGAATTTTTCTAATTCTTTTTTTCTTCTTTTTTGCTCTTCCCTTTCCTCTACTATTTCAGAAATATCCTTAACAAGCGCCATAACTATTTTTTCTTCTTTAATATTCGCAATACTTAAAGTCAAGATAACTTCTTTATATATCCCGCTTTTCGTTACCATCGCTGTTTCTAAACGTGCGCTGCCTCTAAAGATCAAATCATGCTGAGCTTCTTTCAGAACATTTCTTCTCTTGGGATGAAACATCATATCAAACGTCTTTCCCACCAGATCTTCGGCAGAATATCCACTGATAATTTCGGTTACAGGATTTACTTCCTCCATGATCATATTCTCCATATTGTAAATAATTACCATATCTCCCGCATTTTTAAAAAGCGTCTCATACCTTTCTTCAGATTCCTTCATCTTTTCATAAGAAACTCTTTCCTCCGTAATATCTTCAAAAAGAGCTTCAACTATATCGTGCCCGGTCAAAGTATCTTTTATAATGTATGCATTGTATAAAATACATTTGCTGTTACCCTTAAGTGTTTTTACCCAAAATTCATAATTTTTAAGTTCTCCGCGAGACCTTATTTTTTCAATTAGATCCAAATCATTGTCTATGTCAATAAAAAGTTCTCCGACTGTTTTGCCTTCTACTTCCTTTGGAAGAACATCCAATTCAAGAATATTAACAAATCCCCTATTCGCGGCAAGAACTAACCCGTCTGTGCATCTGAAACTGTAATATCCTATGTTTATATGCCCAAATAACCTCCTGAGGGTTAACTGACTCCTCCTATACCCGACAATCTTCTTAAAAAAGAAAATAGTAGCGATAATTATTACAATGTTAGTTACAGTCAGTATGATCATTGTTTTTTATCTTTTACTTTGTTTGGAGTATTTTACTAGATTATACCTTATAACATTTTGTGAAGCAATTATTGTACCCTACACGATTGTGCTTTTGTTATCCGGTAAAATATTGCGAGTCTGAAAATTTTTAATACCCAAGTAGGGGCGTATTGCAATACACCCCTACTTCTTCTACATAAATACACCTTACTTGTCATCCCGGACGAACAATGCGAGATCCGGGATCTAAAAGAGATTCCCGATAAGAACATTCGGGAATGACAGAATGGTAAACATGCGGGAATAACAGAGTGGCAAGCATTCGGAAATGACAGAGTGACAAGCTTGCGGAAATAACAGAGATTGACATGCGGAAATAGCAGACGTAACCTCCCAAAATTAAAAACTAACTTTTTATGTTAATAATTTTTTCATGCCAAAAGTTGCCTTTTTATTTTCTTATGCTATACTTTTAAATGAATTGGAGGTAAGAAGGTAAAATGAAATTTTGACAGTTTGGGTTTTTTCTAGCTTTTCTCTCCCCCTTTTAAAAATAGGAAAAGGTGAAAGAAAAGCTACACTAAAAAAACAACTTATATGTAAGTTGCTTTTTTTATACAAAATCGCCTTTCAAAAAACGTTACTTATTATTTGTCTTTTTCTTCTGGGTTTTCTTCCTTCCCGTCAAGATCTGATCTTTTTTGATCTTATTTTTTTCGCGTAAAACCCTGGGAATATTCTTTTTTCTGTTATTTACTTTTTCTGTTCCCATATTTTCACCTATACGTTAAATTGATCAGCTTATTTCAGTTATTTTCTCATACACTTCTATAAAGTCTACTTTCTTACAATTATAATTCGCTATTTTAGATAATTCCGGGCTTGTAGAATTAAAAGCAATTCCGTATCCGGACGCCTTGATCATCGGAATATCTCCTTCACTGTCTCCGATCGCAATGGTTTCGCTTTTTTTCACATTAAAACGCTTCATGATCTTCTTCACAACCTTACCCTTACCGCCGAACCCAATGTTAATCGTAACTCCACCGGTCAACTTTCCCTTTCTCACATTAAGACGATTGCCAATAATATAATCCAAGTCTAAATCCTGTTTTAAGCGTTCGGCAACAAACTGTAACCCTGTTGAAACTGCAGCAATTTTGAATTTTTCTTTTTTGAATTGTTTTATGATTTTTTTTGCGTTTTTTGAATATTGAACTTTTTTGAATATATTGTATAACTTAGCGGCTTTCATGCCTTTCCAATGAGTTGCATCCAGTTCGCAAAATTTGCGATAACTGATCTTACCTGCAAGAAACATATCCTGGTACTTTTTCGCAAGCACATCCCATAACCCGAGTTTTTCATGTATATATCTCCAGCTTGAAATATGCCTGGTAATTGTCCCGTCTATATCAAATATTATTAGTTTGTATTTCATAAATTTTGTAGGGGCGGGTTTTATACCCGCCCGTTAAAATCATCGTTATTATAATCCATATCATATTCGGTATTCGGGCAGGCATAAAGCCTGCCCCTACACCACGCTATCCTGCCAGCTGCCCGCAGGCTGCCTGTATATCAGCCCCCCTTGACCTTCTAAGAGTAACCGTAACGTTTTTCGAAAGCAAAACATCCTGGAACCTCTTTATCACGACTATTTCTGGAGCTTTATATTCAGAATCGTCAAATCCATTATATCCTATAAGATTTACTTTTGCTTTAAGATCTTTTGCTATCTTTGCCAGCTCTAACGCATCGGCTCTTGAACTATTCATACCTTTGATCAAAACATATTCAAGCGTTATCATCCGTCCCGTAACTTTTTTATAATCCTTACAAGCATCCAATAAATGTTCCAAAGGATATTTTCTGTTTACCGGCACAAGTACATTTCTGAGCTTATCATTAACGGCATGCAGCGAAATGGACAATTCGACCTGAATCTTCATTTTTTTTAGTTTCGCTATCCCCGGGATCAAACCGCATGTAGATACCGTGATCTTTCGAGCTCCAATATTTATTCCTGCTTTATCGTTAATGATCTCAATAGCTTTACTAACATTTTCAATATTATCCAGCGGCTCACCCATCCCCATAAAAACAATATTATTTATCGCTATCCCTTTATCCTTGCTAACATAGATCAGTTGTGAAATTATTTCAGAAACTGAAAGGTCCCGGACTAAACCTCTTTTCCCAGAGGCACAAAATGGACAACGAAACTTACATCCAACCTGGGTAGAAACACACAATGTTTTACGGTTTTTGCTTACTATAAGAACTGTTTCTATTGTTTCCCCGTCTTTAAGTGTCCACAAAAATTTCTCAGTTCGATCTTTGGAAATTAAATGTTTTTTTTGTTTTAGCTTTCCAATAGAAAACTCATTATCAAGCTGCCTGATAAAAGTTTTTGGCAAATTTGTCATCTCAGAAAAAGATTCGCATCCCTTTTTGTTAAGCCACTGAAAGATTTGACTTGCCCGATGTTTAGGCTCTCCCCAGGCTACAACGATATTTCTGATCTCGCTCATTGTAAGATTCCTTATATCTTCTTTCATAAAATAATTGCTCTTTTCCAATTTTAAAATATTTAAACCATATAATTTTTGTATCAGGCGGTGAAATCCCGCCTCTACGTGTTTTATTTAATTGTTCCGTAACTGTCATTTATTATACGGCTAAAAAAAAGATTTGTCATGAACTCAATTTCAATAACAATATTCCTTTGTTTTTTCGGGAATAATATGCTATATTTGTTTTGCAGAACAAATGTTATATAATATTGTCAATATTATGGGTAGCGATTATTTAAAAAAAAGTTTTCTGTTCCTTCTGTGCCTTCTGCTTCCGATCACGGCAGCTTCAGGTGCTGAGAAACTGGATCATATTGAAAAGCTGTTTTCAATAAGAGCTTCCATTACGTCCCAGGACGAGGCACTCCCCTCTCTTATCCAAAAAACATCGGGAAACGATCTAAGAACCCTTGAAAGGCTTTACGAAATAAACGCCTCCACATTAACAACTATCGAAGCCTATTTCCGGATCCTTATGATCGCTCTGTCCAATAACGACCAAATGAACAAAGAAACCATAGACATTCTTAACGAATGGCTTGATTTTATGAGAAATCAATCTAAATACGATAAACAGTTTTTTGAAACTACCATAAAAGATACCAGCAATGAAGATGTCCGGTCCCAGATAAAACTCAGCACTGAAATAACGAAAAGTCTTTTAGAAACAACCGATATAGGTGTTGCGGAAAATGTGGCTTTACTGAAAAAATAATTTCTGCCTGCTACTGATAGACTTTTTCATTCTTCTCTTTATTGTAAAGATTACAAAATTTTTTTCTTAGCATTTTTTCATCCAAAGATATTAGCCCTAAACAAGTGTTTTTCTGGGTTATTCTCTCTATGAACTTAGAAGAAGTCTCTGAAACAACTGCTCGATCTTTAGCGGCAAAAACCCCATTACAATAAAACAACATGACTATAATAGTACCCGTTGCTATTATTAAAAATTTTATGTGTTTTTTTTTCATGTTAAATTTGAAAAAGTATACTCCATTCAGTTCAGTTTTCCTGTTATCAATTATAAAACACTAAGCACTCTTTAGGAAGGAAAAAATGCAAGCTTGCTTATCAGTTTTTCCTGACGAGCAAATATCATACAATTGTCTACTAAGACAATTGTATGATCATAAACAAGGGATATCTTTTGGTATCCCTTGTTTATGGCGGAGAAGGTAGGACAAATTTTCTGAATCAAATGAGAAAGATTTGCCCTACTGACTACGCAAGATATGAGCGAATGAAGTAATTTTGAAAGTTAGTTTTTAAAATCACGTAATGAACGAATATCATCCGCCAAAGGCGGAACATTTAAAAATAAAGTTTCCTTGAAAACCCAAAAGCCTCAAGCCTCAAAGGTAGGACACCAAGGAATTGCAAAGCAATTCCGAAGTAGCCCTACCTCCTCCGAGACATTTGAGAGGAAGGAAAAAATGCAAGCTTGCTTATCAGTTTTTCCTGACGAACAAATGTTCTACAAGTGACAATAGTCACTTGTAGAACCATAAAAAAACTCACCGCATTAGCGATGAGTTTTGAGTTTTTTTATGGCGGAGGAGGTAGGATTCGAACCCACGGTCCCGTGAAGGACAACGGTTTTCAAGACCGCCGCGATAGACCAGCTCTGCCACTCCTCCGCTTAAATAATAAATTGTATATCTCTATTTCTCTCACCTACAAAGCTTCGATACTCACTAAGACAACGGTTTTCTCTCAGTCACAATAATGCTCCGCATTATCGGAAAATCAGAAAAAACGTTATCCATACCAATTTTCCGGTTTCATCCGTCGCTTTTTAAAAAAAACAAGTATTCTTTAAAAAACTCTTCATGAAACTTTTGTGTCTTCGAGGCAATTTCCCTTTTAGGAAAATTGTCAAGACCGCCGCGATAGACCAGCTCTGCCACTCCTCCGCAATATACTGAAAAATACTATTTATCGGACATTAATTCTATCATATTTCCTTGTTTTTGAGAAGACATCTATTAATCCTTTTACGCCATGATAGTATTGATTATCTCAAGGGTTTTTCTGTAGAGGTTCATATAAATTCCCATGGAATTTTCCCAGGCGGATCTAATAAATTCTATGAAAGATATATCACTAAAAATCGGTGCAAATACCGCGGCTACAACTATCAGATTGAGTATAAATATAGTAACAAAAGAGAACACGAACCCTGACTTAATAATATCGGGCTGTTTCATCCGAATCACATCCGATGTCATTACAAAATGAAAAGCAAGGGTCACTCCAACAAAAAAAACAAAAATCGCTGATATCCTAGAGTTTGTTCGTCCCATAGATTCAAGAATAATATAAACCGGTCCTATGATCACGGTATAGATCGGCACAAAATATGGACTAAGTTCTATGAAAAAATTAGTTTTTGAGGTTACAACGTTTCCTCCGGATGGCGTTACATTAAAAGAGACCACTTTGCCGCCACAAAGCCACGTTGCCAATACATGAACAGACTCATGTCCAAGAACATACAAATATACCGGACGGATCACAAAAATATGGAATAATAGATATGCAAGAATACCTCTTTCCATTATGTGCAGCACATCGCTAAAAAGGCTAACATTAGAAATGAATAAATAAAAAGCTTTTCCGAAACCTAAAGCTGCCGGAACAAGAATAATACCCAAAAAAGTTTTTAAAAATTTAGAAATCATATTTTATTTTGTCGGAGGGCAAATTTTATCTTCACCGAAATAAGATTTTAGACAATCCGGAATGTTCACCGAGCCATCTTCGTTCTGATAAACTTCCAATAACGCTATTACCAATCTTGGTAAAGCTACTCCTGATCCATTTAATGTATGTATAAATTTTGGTTTTTCGTTTCCCGCTTTTGCCTGATATTTAATATTTGCCCGTCTTGCCTGAAAATCCCCAAAACCCGAACAGCTTGAAACTTCCAGCCATCTGTCAGACCCTGGAGCCCACAATTCAATATCATAACACTTTTGTGCGGCAAAACTTATATCCGCCGTACAAAGTTCTAATACTCTATAAGGCAGCCCAAGCCTTTTCAATATATCTTCTGCGTCTAGAAGAAGTTTTTCCAGTTCCTGCATTGATTGTTCCGGAACAACAAATTTAACCATTTCGATTTTATCAAATTGATGCACACGTATAAGTCCTTTTGTATCCTTACCGTAAGATCCTGCCTCTCTTCTAAAACACGCGGTATAACCCGTATAGAAAATGGGAAGCTCTTCCTCTTTTAATACCTCGTCTGCATACATATTTGTTATAGGAACTTCAGCCGTAGGTATCAAAAAAATGTCCTCTTCTTTCATTCTGTACATATCGTCTTCCAGTTTAGGGATCTGTCCCGTCCCATACATGCTTTTCCGATTAACAAGAAACGGCGGGAAAACTTCTGTATATCCATGTTCTTTAGTATGAACATCAAGCATAAAATTAATAAGAGCTCGCTCCAATTTCGCTCCCTGACCCGTGAAAAGCGGGAACCCTGATCCTGCGACTTTTGCTCCTCTTGCAAGATCAAAAAGTTTATTTTTCTCTCCAAGCTCGATATGATCTTTAGGTTTAAATTTGTATTCAGGGATTTTTCCTTCTTCTTTTACAAGTTTGTTATCTTTCTCCGAAGTGCCGACGGGAACCGTTTCATGCGGCACATTGGGAATCATATCAATAACATTCTTATATTCTTCTTCAATGGCACTTAATCCATCATCAATGCTTTTTATTTTTTCAGAGATTTCGGCAACCTCAGTTTTAGCTGAAGAGACATCCTTACCGTCCTTAATTAAAGTCCCTATTTTTTTAGAAGCCTCATTTTTCTGCCTTTTTAGCTCTTCGGTTTCGCCAATAAGTTTACGACGCTGTTCATCAAGTTCAAGAAAATTATCGACTCTCTCCGTTTGATCTTTTCTGTTCTTAAGCGCTTCTTTTACAGTTTTTGCGTTCTCACGTATAAATTTAGGATCTAACATAATATTTCCTTTTTTGTAGGTAACAAATAAGTCTTTCTATATATATCATGCCTTAAATAAATATGCAAATTTAATTCTTCTTTGCTCGAAGCTGCCCCTCAATAAACTACAAAATGTATTTTACCATGTTAGTAGCAGTATTAATACACCCGAAAACATTTTTTCATATCTTCCATTAAGTAGACCGATCCAACCGTCTCCGACAGGTAACACAGAAGCAACCAATCCAACCCGTCCTGCCCAATGGCAGGACACCTTGGCGGGTAATTTGGGATAAAAGAGTCCCAAATTACCCCACAGTCCGTGAGAGCATCCAAGGCCGAACCCCATGATATCTGCAGGAAAACTTGAGAGGGAATCATTCGAAATTAGGGTATGCGGTGTTTCGCGCGCAGTTTTTGCCAAAGGCAAACTGTCTGAGCACGGAATACCGCATACCCTCGTTGAAAATAAAAAACCCTCTTGAGTTTCCTCAAGAGGGTTTTAATGGTAAGGTTCCTTGGTCTCTAACCTAGAATTTAACTGCAGGGACTTTTGAAGCCGATTCTTCCGCTTCAAAATATACTGCAGGCTCGGTAACTCCGGCCTGAGCGGTGAAAAACCGTCCGAAGAATAAACGTTGGAACCGGTTAAAATCTTTAACAACACGATTGTACCTCATACGCTCTACAGCGATCCTGTTTTCTGTGCCTTCTAATTGTGCTTGTAACGCCAAAAAGTTCTCGTTTGATTTTAATTGAGGATAATTTTCAGCAACTACTAAAAGCCGTGAAAGTGCCCCACTCATTGCATTGGCATTTTCTATTTTACTTCCGACAGAAGCTGATTTTCCCCATTGGCTTCTTAGGCGGGTCACTTCCGTAAAGATATCTTTTTCTTGAGCAGCATAACCTTTAACTGTACTTACAAGATTAGGGATAAGATCATTTCTTCTTTGCAGCTGGTTATCTATTTGCGCCCAGGCTGATTTCACCTCTTCATCTTTGGCAATAGCCTGATTATATCCGTTTTTATACCAGCTAAAGAACATAATGGCCACAACTAAAAGAACACCTATTGCAATCCAAACTTTTTTCATGATATCTCTCCTTTAATTAATTTATATATCATCACCAGCCACCACCGCCACCGCCACCACCGGTCATACCCCCTCCAAAACCGCCGAACCCTCCGCCAAAACCGCCACTGGACCCTCCGGATCCGGCTCCATACCAATAACCTCCGCGTCTGCGTCCCCCTATCATCGAGCCCATCAGAAAATATCCCAAAAACCCGGAACGCGACCCGATAATTAAAATAAAGAACAATATCGTAAAAACTATTTCCAATCCGCTTTTCTTGCTGCGTACTGCTTTATATACCCGTGTTTCCTGTCCGGTTATTTCAACATTATATTCTTTCGCCATAAGACTTATAACTGCAACTGCACCCTGGGTAATCCCTTGGGAATATTGCCCTTTTTTAAAGTAAGGAATCATTACATCCCTTACTATTTTATTTGCAATTACGTCAGGAATCGCACCTTCCATACCATACCCTGTCGTGATCCATGCTTTACGGTCATCAAGTGCTATTAACAGTAACACACCGTTATCTTCCCCTTTTTGTCCAATCTTCCATTGATCAAAAAGTCTAACAGAAAAACCCTGTATCGTTTCAGGTTGAATAGTTTTAATAGTTACTACTGCTATCTGCGCCGTTGTTTTCTTCTCTAACTCAGAGGCAAACCTTGTAATAGTAACTTCATCAGCTTGAGTTAGCAGTCTCGCGTAGTCGTTTACATACTCTTGTCCACGCGCAGGAATGCTAACTGTCTCTTTTGCAAATGCCATAAAAGAAAACAGCCCACAAAAAATACTGAAAATCAAAACATATTTAAAAGTTTTTAGGAGTTTCTCTATCATATTTCATCCACCATACTAGCCAATTTTTCGATCTGATCCAAATATTTCTCTATAAAAACGACTACTTCCTGATTATCTATTTTTTCATCATTTGTAGAATCTTTATAAATAGGTAAAAACACTTTTTCATCAAGAACAAATACCTGACAAAGTTCTCTAATAATTTCTTCTTTTCCTACAGAAGGCTGTTTTCCTTTTAATCGAATTAAATTTCTAAAAACAGGGATCAATGAATTAAGTGATTCTTTTAGTAATGCTTCCAACCCTTTGTTCTTATGTCCTACTTCTAGATATGCCTGTCGAATTCTTATCAGTTTTCCTTTGATCTGCTGTTCACAAAAAAGACGAATATGTTCACCTTTTATCTCCAAGGCAGACAAAACATCTTTCCCGTATAAAAGAACATGATTTTCTTTCATGTCCAGAAATTCTATAGGAAACACATCTAGAGAAGATCTAATATAACTCTCAGTAAGAACTAATGGTGCTGCTATTTTTTTTAGGATCCCCTTAGAAACAACGTTTTGGATACTTTTCAAAGACTGAAAATTAAGATCTTTCAAAATAAAGACTAAATTAATATCAGAGCTTTTAGGAATATAATTTTCTCCGGCAGCAGACCCGTATACAAATACAGAATCCAAATTATCTCCATTAATGTCGATCATTGCTTCAAGATAAGAACCAATCTTTTTCTGTACTTCAATATGTAACTTTTCTTTATTAAGAACACTATATTTATCCATTCTTCCCCCTGGTTTGAAATCTTAATATCTAATACCTCTAGAATTCACTTATTGTACCCATTAAAACACAAAAGTTCAACATTTTAAAAATTTCAATCCGCCTTTACTTAGTCTGGACCCAAGATGTCTACAATCTAACCGTCGCCAAAGGCGACACATTGGCGGGTAATTTGAATAAAAGAGCCCCAAATTATCCCACCGTCAGAAAGAGATATCCAAGGCCGAGCCCCATGATATCTGCAGGAAAACTTGAGAGGGATTAATCTAAAGCTGTAAGGAGTACCGTTCCATGCGAGTTCTGACCGAATGCCGAACAGGCATGAGGAAATGCAGGAGAAAGCGTAAAACAATGCAACGAGTAGGAGCATTGTAGCTTGATCCTGCCGCAGGAAGATAGAATATCTTCCGAGGACTGTCTGAGCACGGAATACCTATCCCTTGCATTGATAATAAAAAACCCTCTTGAGTTTCCCTGAAAAGGTTCAATTTAATGAGATCTGATATGTTCTATAACTCCATCTCTCCTCTAGCGGCATATTACATAGGTCTAATACAGCAAAAATCCGGCCAAATAAAGATATAGTTTATTTAATATTGCCGACTCTGCGCCTGTAAAGTGTCCTTTTTGTCGAATCTTTTCAAAATAGAAAATACCTAATTTTTTATATTTAAAACATTTTCATGATATCCACTCATGAATAGTGAACATTATTCTTATGTGCTCATTAATATTTTTGCGGAGATCAATCTTTAATATTCCCCTTCTTGTCAAACCAATATTCGTAATTATTCAAGCCTTTTACTTTAGGTTCAATAATCTTTGTATTGTGTCCAAAAATATAGCCCGAACCATACCAGTTCCTAAACCAGTAAAGAGCCTCTTTACCAAGATAATACGTTATATGAAGCCACAAAGGAGGTGATATTTTTCGCACTTCATATGTCACATAATCATTATTTACCATTACCCTCACATAGTGAAGATACCCTCCATTCGCTTCCGGTATTTCAATAAGCATACCCCCGCCACCTGTACAAACGTTCTCGACACCGTCAAATTTACCTCTCTGAAACATGTGTTTATGCCCCGTAAAAACAATATCAACCTTATACTTTGCGCACATCTTCCTGAATTTATACGCCCACGGAGCATTGTCTATGTTGTACCACTCCTGCTGATATGGATCGAATGGGGGTTTATGCATCGCTATGAAAATATGATCATATTCTTGCCCCTTCTTCAGCTCTTTTTCCACCCATTCAAAATCGGGACTACCATCTTCATTGTCCACAATAATAAAATATGAATTCCTATTCGGAAAAGCGAACTGTAGACTTCCACAATACTCTTCAAAAAGCTTTCTGTTGTCATGGTTCCCGATAGCCGCCACAACCGGATACTTTATAAGTTTCTGCATTTTCTTCCATGCCCTGAAATCCCATTCTGAACCATCTAGTGTTATGTCTCCAACATTCAAAACAAAATCTATAGGAACTTTTCTAAACCTGTCCTCCCTGTTCATATGCCATATAAGTTTCAGTGTTGAAGCGTCGTTCGTAAATAAGCCGTTATGGTTATCCCCGAAAACAATAAATGAAAAATACGATCCCTTATTATCTTCTATTTTCTTCACATTTGCCTGATTGTTATCCCGCAATGGTGCAGGTTTCATGAACCAAAAAGGTATCAACGGTAGAAATGAATAAATAACGCTTATGATAATTAAGAATGTTACTACTTTTTTCCAGTTGAACTTTTTAATACTCATCTATTATCCTTTTTTTAAACATCTTCAGATCTAATAGCATTGCAATGTTTTATGTTTTTCCAACCTAGTTCGTTTTAGAATCTTACCCTCTATAAAATGCTTCTCAAGCCAACCGTTTTTTGTGTTTTTTCTAGAATCAAAACGTGCAACATAGAGCTTAATATCTAATAAAGGTGTTTCATCTAAAATATCTACCGCTATAAACATAATAATATCATTTTCTACCTTTTGAACTTTCACGATTGAAATACCAATACGATTTGGTCTCATAGTACCCCTGATAGCAAATATACCATGCACTTCGTCTTCAAAAAAAAGGTCTGCCAACAAGCTTTTCTTCCTTCGATCTATTAAAATAACAAACTAAAATAAGATGTGAAAAACCCTCAACGTCCTTTAACCTTTCCTAATATTCTTGGAACACCTCGATCTTTCCGATAATATTTTCCTCAAAAATTCCCTGAATGGGCACACCCTCTATCGTCTTATCTGAAGTATGAATAATACCTATTGGATTCATGGTTATTTCAGCAGCCATCTTATTATTGATCCTTTTTTACCGCACTGACTACAACAAACCCGCCTTTACCATAATTTTCTTGCGGTTTTTCGATAGCACGTAATCTATCAGGATAATCGAATATCGTTTGACAATATGCAAAATCATTGAACCCGGATACTCCAAGCATTTGCACAACTTCTTTAATATTAAAAAAACGAGCATGGCCATAAAATATACTTCCCTTTTGCTGGTAAAACTTGCCCAGAAAACTTTCTTTATCTATTATGCCTATGATAATCTTTCCACCTGGCTTTAATACTCTCGCTGATTCGGCTACAACTTTTTCAGGGTCCTGGACAAAACACAATGTAACAATTATCACCACATAGTCAAAAGTAGAATCCTCAAACGGAAGCTCTTCGCCTAATCCAAACCTGGCATCCACTCCTCTTCCTCTGGCAAGTTCGGCCATTTTCTTTGACGGATCAATTCCCACATCAACACCTAAAAAACCGGCAAATCTCCCGGAGCCGACACCAACTTCTAACCCATAACCCTTTTGGGGAAGAACTTTCTTTACCGCCTCCAGTTCTGATAAATACGCAAACCTGTTTCTTTCATACCAAGCGTCATATTCCTGATAATGTTTGTCGAAAAAATCACTCATTATTTAAATCCCCCCACCATCCGTCATAAAACCTTTTCATATGATCTTTCATTGATTTCTCTTCTGGGGTCTCAACATCTTCTGCCGTTTTGAATGGAAACTTATAATTCAAACAATACTCTATTAAAACCTCATTAGCTTTATTAATTTCTTTAAACTTTTTTTCACATTTTGCCTTATCTTTTTCTTTACACTTATCGGGATGATACTTCAAGGAAAGCTTCCTGAAAGCCTTTTTGATTTCAGGAATAGCAGCACTCTCTCCAAGCCTTAAGGTTTTCCTCGCTTTATCAATCTGCTTATAATCAGCCATTTAAAATACTCACTTTGATTTCAGGCATAACTTCAACTTCGGATTTTATCGAATTGGAAATAAAACAATTCTTTTCCGCTAAAATCATAAGCTGTTTTATTTTATCAATATCCTCTTCTAATTCCACCGAAATTTTAGGTTTGACTTTAATCTTCGAAAACATAAATTGATCATCTATTCTTTCTACAACACCTTCTGTTTCACTCTCATATATGCTAAAATTAATTTTTTTTCTTTCGGCATAATGCAAAAATGTCGTCATAATACAAGAATCAACTGCAGAAAGTAAAAGCTCTTCAGGACTCCAATAACCTTCTTCACCATTAAATTCAGGTGGCGTTGCTATCCCGATATTGAGCTTACCTGGAGATGAAAGTGATCCTCTTTTAGAACCACTCCATCTCAATTCTGTTTTAAAAACATATTTTTTTGGCATATCCCCCTCCTTTTTAAAAATCAAAGATGCGGATTGACCATATTTAATATATCTAACTTGGGAAGCGCCCCCACGATCTTATCCACTAATTTCCCTTCCTTGAATAAAGCCAAAGTAGGTATACTCATAACCCCATACCCTGATGCTGTTCTCTGCCCTTCGTCAACATTAAGTTTGCATACCTTCAATTTGCCTAACTTCTCCAAAGAAATTTCATTAACTGCCGAAGCGACCATCTTGCACGGCATACACCACTCCGCCCAAAAATCTACCAGAACCGGAATATCAGATTCTAACACTTCTTTTTCAAAATTTACGTCATTTACACTAATCTCCATTTTAATCACATCCTCCAATCGTTTACCTCATGCTTTCTGTAGCAACATTCGGATTTTTTTCACCAAATTTTTCTGTTAACTCTTTTACTATATCTTCTCTTGCTTTTCCTCCCGTTTCTTCTTCTTTAATAAATCGATACGCCGCGAAAAGAACAGAAGATCCTATCTCTGAAGCAAAATGTCCAACACCTTGATTCCATATAAACAACAAAAACAGTTCATCTAATTCCCTCACGGTAACCCCCAAAACGTAAGCTTTTACCAACTCCCTGGTCGCTTGTCGTATTCGTCCGGACCCAACAGCATTTGAAAGAGATAAGAGTAATTTTGTTTTTTGATCTATTGCCGAAGATGTCTCCCCCCACACCATACCCCAAAATTGTCCAAGAAGTATTGTCACATCATCTCCAATACTTCTGAAATTTTCAAATGACGTTTTTGGTTTTAATGTCATTTCTCCGGCCCCCTTTGTTCTTTTTGTCAACGCACCTTTTCATTACCATAAATCTTTCCTCTATTTCATAAGACCAAACACTTTATCGCTGATCAAAACAAACAAATCTCAACCATTTACCCTCATTATCACAATAATTAGATATTATGAATAAATTATTTCCTCAGAACCTCGAGCACATCCTTCACCTTTTGGCTATCAACACGATAACAGGTTCTAACACCTTCTTTTCTCGGAGTTATTGTTCCTTTATTCCGCAACAAACTCAGGTGCTGTGAAACTGTAGACTGTGGAAGATCTAATCTCTTAACCATATCCCCAACATTGCATTCATTAGATACAAGCCCTTGAAGTATTTTTAAGCGAACAGGGTGTGCCATAACTTTTAGAATTTCACTCATTTTTTGGTAATTCACCTTTGTCCTCCTATCGATATATCGTATTATCTAAATATACCAATATACTGATGGAATGTCAATATATTTATCGTTTAGGATAATTTTGACGGGATGAAAAATCAAAACTTTGTTATTATAAGGTTTTGATAAAATTAATCAACGTCTTGACCGGTTGACCGGTAGCTTTTTCTTTCTTTTTATCCCAACAAGAATATGCTATATCTAAATGTATCCAATTATTGGGATATTTAATAAATTGTTTCAAAAATAAGGCTGCTACAGAAGCTCCCGGTTTATCTTTTACGGAATTTTTGATTCGCTTTTTCTTGAAATGTTTTTTATCCAAATACTCCCATAGGGGCAACCTCCAAGCAAGTTCTTTAGCTTTATCTGAGCTTTCTTTATATTTTTGATACAAAGCGTCATTAAAAGTAAAAACTCCCGTAGCTTTCTCGCCTATAGCATATCCAACCGCCCCCGTTAAAGTAGCCACGGTAACAATAATATCTTTCGAAGTTTGTGTCAAATGCGTTAAAGCTTCCGCGAGAATCAGTCTGCCTTCAGCATCCGTATTACTTATAGTAACAAGCTTCTTTCCTATCTTTATCTCATCCCCCGGTAATATTTGACTATTAGCTACTAAATTCGTAGAAACAGGACAATAGGCTATAAGATTTCCAGAAGAGACTTGCGAAACTACCGAAAAAGCGCTTGCCATTCCGGCCATGTCTATTTTCATATCCGAAAAATTTCCTGACGGTTTTATATCATAACCTCCCGCATCAAACAAGATCCCTTTACCCACCAAAATTATCTTTCGTTTTTTAGCAGAAGCCAAACTAGTAGACACAATCCCCGCATTTTTATGTTGTCCTGACATCAACTTTATAGGCCCAGTAGATTTGGTTTCTTGAAAGTTAACTTCTATTTTTAATGCTTTCGATATTTTCTCCTTATAGTTATTAAGATTAAATTTATTGTACGGCATGTCTACTAATCCCTTACAATATTTTACAGCTTGTTTTTCAATCATAATTTATTTCTCCTTCTCTTTTGTCAGAGATATCACTTCTCTCAACATTATCCATGGTAAAACCTGTCCGAAACTTTCTGCCATATCTGTTCTATGCTCTCGGTTACAGGCCCCCGGGCAAATTCTACAACAGAAAGTTTTTTCATTTGAGCTTCGGTTACCTTTTTATCGTATGGAACTTCTCCCAAAAATTCAACGTTGTACTCCTTGCTCAACTGTTTAATCTTATCGGTCATATCCGTGTTTAGATCATATTTATTCACCACAACACCCGTCAGCACACCAAAGTGTTTTGTTACTTCTAATATACGGCGCATATCATGGATCCCTGACACGGTTGGTTCCGTTACGATCAACGCATAATCTGACCCTGTCAAAGAAGCTATTACCGGACAACCTGTCCCCGGAGACCCATCGATCAACTCTTTGTCTCTTCCAAATTCATGTGCCAGTACAGCCGCCTTATTCCTCACAAGAGTGACCAACCTTCCTGAATTCTCTTCGGCTACACCGAGTTTCGCGTGACTCATCGGACCAAACCGTGTTTCAGAAATAAACCACTCTCCGTTAACGGCATCTTCTATTTCTATGGCCTTGTCCTCGCATACTAAATAACAAACCCCACAACCTTCACAAGCAATAGGATCAACGGAAAAACGCAGCCGGCCATTCACTTTTTCTTTCCTGATCGCCCCAAATTGACAAGCCTTTTCACACTTCCCGCATCCCGTACATTTATCCTGGTCTATTTCAACCCTTACCCCTCCGCTAAAATCCCCTCTTTCACGAATGCGGGGACTCAAAATAAGATGCAAATCAGCCGCATCCACATCGCAGTCCGATATTACCGCATCCTTGGCCAAAGCCACAAAAGAAGCCACAATAGACGTTTTGCCTGTCCCTCCTTTACCGCTTATGACGACAAGTTCTTTAGGCTTACCCACTCCCGCGGGTGTTCTATATTGTTTGGCTTTTTCCAGTTTTTTCTTATCTTTTTCTTTAGCCTTTTTAACTTTTCTAACAGGCCTGTCTTCTCCGGCCAGTTCTATCATTCTGAAGGCTATTTTTTCGAAAAGTTCTCTGTATCGTGAAAGTTTTTCAACAACAATATCTCCTACCGAATAAGTTTCCGCTATCTGCCGATCATCGGGAATCTCACCTATTATTTCCAGTTTCTCATCGCGGCAGTAATTTTTCAACTCATCGTCATAATATTCCGCGCGGTTAACTACAATCACAGGTTCCTGTCCTATGTCCCGAGACATATCTACCGCTAATTTAAGATCATTGATCCCAAAAGGCGTGGGATCTGTAACCAGAACGCATAAATCCGCTTCCTTCACTGTCTCCACAACCGGACATGCTGTTCCCGGAGAAGAATCAAGTATGTTGACCCCTTCTCCAGCGCATGCTTTCACCCTTTTAACCAATCTCGGAGACATACCGCCTTCCGCTGTTTCAAGTAGCGCATAGTGAAAATCTATTGCTCCAGACTTCCCGTGTTTTATAACTCCTATCTTTTTCTCTTTTTCAACAATAGCATCCACAGGACACACTATTTTACATCCTCCGCATACATGACATAATTCGTTAAAAAATAAAACTTTTTCATTTACGATCGCAATAGCGTTATAATGGCAGGCTTCGGCACATTTCCCACACTTTATACATTTCTCCTTATCGACCCCAGAGGGCGCTATAAGTGTAACATCTTCTTCCTTGTATATTTCAGGTTTCAAAAAAAGATGCCCATTCGGTTCCTCTACATCACAATCAAGATAACAAACTTTTTCACCTTTTTTCGCAAGTGCAAGCGCTATATTAGTGGATATAAAAGTCTTTCCCGTGCCGCCTTTTCCGCTGGAAATCGCAATATTCATTTATTTCTCCCCTTCCTTCTTTTCTATACTATTCTTAAAACTTATATACCAAATAAATTTTTATATTCCCCGAATAATTACACTTTCCACAAAATTCTCTGAGATAGATTTGAACTTATTAAGCTCATCCTTATTGTATGGCTGAAGCTTCATAAAGCTTTCGTCAAGAACATTCTCATGAGGCTTAAATTGCTGCAAACAATGTTTTTTCGCGCCCTTTATGGTTTCAGCTATAGAATAAATGTCTTCTTCAGTAACTATTCCGGGAACACAGGTTGTTCTAAATTCATAAGGAATTTTTGAAAACATTATTTTCTGTATACTCTGGACCAAAGCCTCTTCTGTATTTTCCGGCACTTTAAAAAGATGATACTTTGTAAGAGAAGTCTTTACATCCATGGCTATATAATCAACCAGATCTTCTCGCAACAAATCCTCTATCATTTGAGGATTTGATCCATTGGTATCAAGTTTTAGTTTAAAGCCGATCTTTTTAACCTTCCCGGCGAAATCAAATAGACCCGGCCACAATGTCGGTTCCCCTCCCGTTACACAAACTCCTTCCAACATGTTTCGCCGGCTATCAAAATAGTCGAATACGTCCTGTTGTGAAAGTTCAAAATCCGTACCGCCTACCACAAGATCCCGGTTATGACAAAAACCACAGCGAAAATTACAACCTTGCGTAAAAACCGTTGCGCAGATATGTCCAGGATAATCCACCATTGATATTTTCTGAAGTCCAGCAATCTTCATGCCTCTATCTCCTTTAACTTTCATCTCTTACTTTAAGTTCAAAACCGAAGGCCAGAATTTCCTCCCCTTTATTCTCCTTTATCTTTTACGAACAGAAGAGGAAACACAATGTCACTTACACAACAAGGTACCCACACCGCAAAAAAAAGAAATACTAAAATCACGCCGGACATAAGCCAACTTATAGTTCCTTCAAGAGCCATCACAATATGAAACACCGAGGCCCAAGTGCTAAGCAATACATGCCCGGCATGAGGAAATTTTGTCGTTGGCCTGAAATAAGCTATCGCTACACCTAAAATCGCCAAAGGGTTAATAAGCCACCATTTTTCTATAAATCCTATATGAATGGCCCTGTTAGGCATACCAAGCAAAATCTCGCCCAAATACGGTATAATCGAATCACTCAATGTCGCTATCCCTATAGACCCCACATATCCTACGCCAAGCAAAACCCATAGATTACATTTCCACCTGAAACGCCCGCATTTGTGAAGTTCATACATCGACGTTGTCACAAGAGCACTCAAAAGAACATGTATTGGGTGAAGAATGTAAAAAATATTATAAGAGGTTTTAAAAGGTATTCTTTGACAAAATATCACAATTACAATCCCTGTAACAACTCCAAAAAGAGTAAAAGGAGCATGATTTTTTAGTTCTTTTAAAATTTGTTTGTTCATTTTGATTTCCTTTCTAAGACTTTGCTGATTCCGCTTCCTCTACGGAATGCGTAGGTACTGCAATAGATTTAAGTCTGCCACTACGATATTTCTCGATCACATCCCTTACGGTTCTCGCTTCCTCTATGTTATAAATATCAACAAAATTATCTTTGAGCATATGGAAGGATATCTCCCCTATCTGTGAGGTAAATAGCATATCCAACTTATATTTGATAACTACTTTTATAACTTTTACCCCTATGTGCTTTTTTTCGTCAAGAAACTCGTTATAATAAAAGTCTTCGATATTTATATCGTTACCGTCCATCTTTAAAATAATAAAATACGGCGCTCTGCCAAAATGTTTGTATACTTCAGAGTCCAGCCCCTTTATCTCCTTAACCGGAATAATAGCCGAAATGATTTCTTCTTTCATCGGCTCAATATGTATAAAAATAGATTCAACATTTTCATGATTCCTGGTTATATAGTCTTCAACCTTATCAGCCAGTTCATGCGCTTTATATAAAGCAAGCGACGGACTGGTCATGATCTTGCATTCTACCATCTGGAAGGGCCCTGACTGGCGTATTTTGATTTCGCTGATACCTTTAACCCCGTATATTTTATTAACTTCTTCCGCGATTGACAATTGCAAGTCAGGTGACAGATTAGCATCCAACAATGCCAGTAAGGACGTCCAAATATTCCCTATACCTAACTTAAAAATAAGCAAAGAGATCAGAAGAATTATTAAACCTTCAGCATATGGAATTTTCATGTATCCCAGCAGTATGCCTGCCAAAACAACTAAGGACGTAAAAATATCTAAAAAAGATTCATTCGCATTAGCTATCAGCGATTGAGAATTAATTGCTTTACCAACATCTCTTTCTCTTTTCGCTATACCAAAGGCCACAATAACAGATATTATACTCACTACGACCGGCAAGACCGGAAACTCATTGATTTGAGCAATATTGAAAAACTTGTGAAGACCATCCTTCAATATCTCGACACCGGCCCACACTATAAGCACGCCTATTACTAAACTCACAAAGGTCTCAGCTTTATATAACCCATATGGAAATTTAGTGGTCTTTTTTCTTGAAGCCAGCCATAAACCGAACCCGGAGGCAAAAATAGCTAAAAAATCGGCTCCGCTGTGAAAAGCGTCTGCCATTAATATCTTCGAATCGCAGAAATATCCGATAAGACCTTTTGCGATGGCTAAAAGAAGAGTAATAAAAGCCGCAACAAAAGCCGTTTTTTGACCTTGTCGCAATCGTCTAAATTTATCCGAACTTTGTTCCATATACCGACATACCTTCCTTATTTTTCATCAGGGAACTTACGTGTCATAAACGATCCGCATTGGGGACATTTCATCTTAAAACATGGCGCAGCCAGCTGATGGGGAACTTTTATCCCGCAATTCGGGCAAATACAACTAGTGGGAGGCATTCCCGCTCCAAACCCTCTACCTCCTCCTCTTCTTCCTTTTCTAAAACCAAACGGCATTTTATTCCTCCTAGTGATTAATTAAAGTATCGCAAAACTTATATTTTTCTCACATAGAAATCCTGATCTCTATAACGCACCTTTTGTAGCTCGCCTTCTGATATCAAACTTTCTACTATATTCCAATCAGCCCCGGCTTTATTTAACAATTCAACCACAGCTTCTTCTTTCATCGGATGTACCGATGTAATACTTAAAAGATCCTGCCTTACATCCCCGGTAAAAGCGAACGCATTTCCTTCATATCCTATTAAATATTCAGCATCAATGCCTTTTTCAATAAAAAACTGATATGCCCTATTGATAGCGTTTTCGTCTGACGGCCTTACCACTTTTTCTGCCGGTGGACGTGTAGGTATGGAAACATAACTTTTAGAAGATCTTAATCTTGTTATAAAATCTGCTATGCCTTTTACCTCATCCTCCCCATCATTAATATCCTGAACCAACATGGTTTCCGTTACCAAGGTTCCCTTAAATACATCTGAAAATTTTGATATACCTTTCAATATACTTTCAAGTTTTAAAGATCTATGTGGCCGGTCTATCTTACGCCATATACCTTCACTGACAGCGTCGATCTTCAGGGAAACCCAATCCGCCCGGCATAGATCATCCCTAACGGATTTCTCCCATGCAAGAGAAGCGTTTGTTATAACCGCGATCTTGATCCCTAACGGTTTAAACATATCAATTTCCCTGCCAAGATTAATATCTAAAGTGGGTTCTCCATCCGGAACAAAAGCAAGATAATCTATGGTCTCGCCTTTATCCCTGGCTTTGGAAACCTTTTTCTCTACTTCCCGGAATATTTCTTCCTCCGGGTAGAACTCTTTTCTTTCTACCGACATGTCTTGAGTCCGACCGACCTGACAATAAACACAGGAATACGTGCAGCTCTTTGGAGGAATATTGTTTATACCCAAACTCTGTCCTAACCGCCTTGAAGGAACCGGACCAAATGCTAATAGATTTTCTTTACTCATTATGTTTTAACCTTGTCAAAGAGAGTCCTTCCCTTTATCTTTCGTCTATCTATATTTTTTCAATCATTTTTCTATGTAATGAAAATAGGATAACAGGTAAATATTTTTTGCTGAAAAATTCCGCATCTTTCAATTCATTATTTAATAATAGCTTATCTTTAGAAATATTAACTTCGTACCCAATGACAAGAAGTGAACCATAACATCTGGTCTTCCTTAACTATTCCTAATTCTACCAGGGTGCATCAATAACAAAGTGTTTTAATTCCGATATTAACTTACGAATAATCTACTCAGAAATATTTTCGTTCATTAATTCTTCGTTTTTCTGTTTTAAAATTGATTCTATTCCGGAATTTTATCTACTGCTTCGTACTTTGCCAAAAAATCATCTTCGGTAAGAAGAATATAATCTTCTCCCTCTATCTCAACCTCTGTTCCGCCGAATTCTTTATAGATTATACGGTCTCCAACCGCAACTTCATCGGTCGCGTCTTCTGCTACTGCGACAACTTCACCTTCCTGAAGTTTTTCTTTGGCAGTATCAGGAATATATATGCCGCTGGATGTCTTATCTTTAGCCTCAAGGGGTTTTACTAAAATGCGTCCGTTGATCGGTTGTATTTTCATATTATCACCTCCCATTTAAATCAAAAGTAACCTGTCAATCTTTGCCTGGTCAAAACCTACTACTAAATGTCCATCAATATCAATCTGAGGCACAGCCATCTGGCCGCTGCGTCTGACTAACCTTTCGGCTGCGTGTTGATCGTGAGTTATATCTATTGTTTGAAAATTAATACCCCGTTTTCGCAAATATGCCTTAGCAGTCCCGCAAGCAGGGCAACCCGAACCACTATACACAACTACCCGGTGAGAAATCGTTTTTCCGGTACTTTTATACAGCAAAGAACCTGTTCCAGCAAACATACGACTATAAAAACGCGCGCTTTCAACCCCTTCTATTCTCTGGATTACCTTCCCTTCACGAAGCGCTAAAACTGTGGGAACATTTTCAACTTCAAACTGCTTAT
>Ga0307991_1000609_pt1 | contig 25788 bp, 17 predicted proteins | sample EllFjometagen131_FD_203146 | JGI IMG/M metagenome (GOLD analysis project Ga0307991, IMG submission 203146) | Marine microbial communities from Ellis Fjord, Antarctic Ocean - #131 | ecosystem: Environmental > Aquatic > Marine > Unclassified | place: Southern Ocean | collected 2014-10-08 | reverse complement strand
ATTTAAATGTTTCTATTTTATACTCTTATTGTACCTTTGATTGAGAAATCTTAATCTTTATTAACCCTTTTGGAATTTTTACCGGAAAATCAACGGGAATAAACAAAAAGCCAAACCCCAAGAAAGTATATAATGAGCATTCTTAAAGATATAGAAAAAAGAGAAAGCAAAAAAATAAATACTAAAGAAAAAAACATACATTAAGGAAAAACAAATGCCCAAAAACAAAAAATATGGATATTTAATCTTGTTTGTGGCCTTCCTGGGCCTATTCACGCTATTCATCTTTCCTGAGCCGGAGACAAACTTTCTTGCCTATGTGGCCACTGCAGTACTATTTGGAGTGATTATTGTTCTTTTAATCAAAAGGAGAAATAAAGGAGCCAAATCCTAAAGAAATACATAATGAGTATTCTTAAGGATATAAAAGACAGGGAAAACTTACAATAACTATATCATTGCTTATCAATAACCTCCCAATGCCCCCCTTTATCAGGACCTATCCTTTTTATTATTCCTTTCTCTTTTAATTTATTTATATTATAATCAACTGCTTTTTTACTTATTTTTCCAGATTTTTCCATTTCTTTTTTGCTGATTTTAGGGTTTTTATAAATAAGTTCTAATAGTATCCTTTCATTTTCAGAAAGATTTTCTACCCCCTTTTCTACCCCCTTTTCTACCCCCTTTTCTGACCACTTTCTTTTGAAAACCGTAATAAAATGAGTTCCTATCTCCCTTAATTCTGTTTCCGGCTCTTTGGATAATATTAAGCTTATCCCTCTTCCCCACTTTTCAACAAAATGAACCTCATGAAACATTTGGGCAATAAGTTCGTTCCGCCTTTCAGAAATATTTTCTTTCTTAATCCTTTCAATAGTTAGCCCGCCATACAACAGACCAGGACTTCTTATCTCAACCCTATTCTTAAAAATCGCAATATCCACAGAACTATACTTCCAGTAGTCCCTATGGCAAAATGCATTTATTATTGATTCCCTGAATGCTTCTTTATTAATTTCAGGCACATCCACGCGATACAAGCCCTTAAGTTTCATTCCAATATGGATATTTTTCAGGATATAATTTTCAGCATGCTCAATCAAATAAAACAAATCTCCATAAAAATCCTGCATATCTATTATTGCTGAGGCATCTTTAGTGGCAAATACAGCACATCTTAATTTTGCATTAGGAAAAAACTTTTCCGGATTTTTGCCAAAAAGGATAACAGCAGCATTCAGGATATTTTTATTTTTTATTAAACTCAGTTTTTTTAAAGAAGTCTCAATTCCATCAAACTTCTTATTAGACTTATTTAAGAATATCTTTAGTTTTTTACTGCTTATGTCAATTAGCTTCGCTTCTTTGCAAATATCTGAATCCCACCTTAATTTATCTTCATTCTTTTCTAAAATTAGTTTCTCAAGTTCTTTTGCAGACATTAATTTGTCTTCATCAGCAACACGCTTATAAGCTCTGCCATAAGCATAATAGGGGATATTTCCTCCATTGAATTCAACAACAATACAATCATTATTGCTTATTTTTTGTTTTTCTATTTTAGGGTAAATTTTTGGTTCTATATGGTCCGAAATTGCTTTTGAAACATTCCTTAATGTTTTCTCTGTAACATCCTGACCTATTACCTTGCCATTATTCTTCACACCAAATATTAATTTTCCTTCCTTATGCTTGTTTAGAATTGCAGCTATTGAAATAACTGCCTCTTTTAATTCAGAAGTGCTTTTTTTAAGTTCTAAGGTTTCATTTTCTTCCATACATAGTCTCCAACAATTTCGTTATGTTACCGGCAGTTTTCTTTCATTTGAAAATCTCTATAAAACCATTAGGGTTATTTTATTTATTATACACAAAAAATTCTTGTTTTTCATATTAACAACTGTTGAAATATTTTATATTATAACACAGAACAATTATTAAAAAAGGTTACTGACTTTTTACCGGAAAATCAACGGAAATAAACAAAAGAGGTAATCCAAACACCAAGAAAGTATATAATGAGCATACTTAAGGACATAGAGAAAAGAAAAAAAATAATCATGAGCCTGCAGGGATTCGAACCCTGATTAACCGGTCCGAAGCCGGTTGCACTCTTTGGCAAGGCCAAAGCCTTGTTTAGCACAAGTATCCAGGTTATGCTACAGGCCCAGTAGAACTAAATAAAACTATTTATTTAAAAAACTTGTTATGCATTATTTAAGTTGGTATATTTACTAGTTGTTTATATTACTACTACACAGTTAATATAAATCGAAAGATTTATATATAAGTAATAATCTATATAAAGCAATATGGAAAAATCAATTATATTAAATCATCATGCAGCATCACTATTATCCTACTATGTAGACCCAGAGAAAGGTTTACATTTTATTCTAGAACAAAAAGATCCTGGCTATAAGCCCCCATATTTTGATAAAGGATTAAATTTTATAGGGGGAAACTGGAAGAAAGGTGTTAATAAAGATAAGTCACCAAAGGAATTAGTTCGTAGAGAGATAGAAGAAGAATTCTGGAGGAGAGATGAACCAATAGAATACCTAAATGAATTACTTGGTGAAAAATTTCTTAAAACAGAAGTTATAAAAGAGAAAGCTAAATATGAGGGAGATGATAAACCACTTCAAAGGATAAACTTAGTTGGAAAGATTCTTGAGGATGGTGCAATATACACAACAGATTATATTGTAAAAATACCTCCTCGCATAACAAAAAATACCTTAACTTATGGTTTAACTGCTTTCATTAATAAGCTGTCTAAAGAAGAATTTGAAACAATTGAGACTATTATTAATGATTATAACGGAGAACTAACTACTGATAATAAAAATCATAAAAGTAAAATTGTGTCTGTTACTCTTGATGAAATAAATGGAATAAATGGAAACACCAAAAAATTTGCATGGGGTTATGGTCTCATATTAAATGATTTGATTAAATCATACATAAATCCTAGTTCTATAGGTGTAATCAGACCAATAAATTTAATAAAAGTGAAAAAAATTAAATATCCTGCTGAAGCAGAAACAACCGAGTCTGGATGTCCAACTTTTAAGGGTTTAGAAAGTATAGGATTTGTATATAAAACCTCTTAAAATTTCTCTTAACAATATCAGATAAAAAGAAATCTATCGGAAAGGATTCTTTCCTTCTCCAACCCAGATATAAGAGCCAGTTCTCTTGTTTCTTAATCTGACGTATTCATGGATTGAATACTTTAGTTTATCAATTAATTTTTTGATCATTAATCCACCTTTATAATAAAATAAAAAATATTTATTTTCTAGTAAGTGTTATCTCAATTGTTGAAACTCTTACTTGTCTTCCTTCCTTGTTTGTGAATTCCTCTGAGTCAACCTTTATGTTACCAACGTTTGCTTGCCCATTCAAAAACCTTTTTGATGAAACCTCTGCAACATCAACAGCCCTTGAAATGAACTTTCCACGAGCCTTAATAAATATTTCACCTGCATCTTTTGTAGTAAACTGCATCACAACAGCAGTCACATAGTTCATAAAAGGCTTCTCTCCAATAAAAATAGTGTTGTCTTCTGCCATTTTAGTCCCTCCTCATCATTGAAACGATGAACATTAAATGTCTTTTTTAGTATTCATAAGCCTAGTCACATAGCCAGCAATAACATTTCTTATCTTGGTTGAGCTAATGTCTGCAAACTTGCTAACTAATTTCTTGTTCTCTTCAAAATTTTGTTTAAAGTCCTGCCTATGCTTTTCTACTAATTTATTAGTTACTCCTTTTATCAGTTTAGTTTTTATTCTTCCCATATAAATCACTTGCCTGCCATGGGAGTATAATTGCCTTTATAAACTTAACTAATGAACATTTAAAAGCAAAACTTACAAAACTCTTTTAAAGAGTTCAGAAATTATTTTAGCCCCTGTTTTGACTGTTAAATTGCCTATATCAAGTTTAGGATTAACTTCCACTAAATCAACTGCTTTTAAATTCTTTAAATTGCTTAATCTCTGCAGAAAAAAGATTAATTCCCTTGAACTAAGTCCAGCAGGCTCTAAATAGCCTGTTCCAGGCGCAAAAGCAGGATCCAACACATCAATATCAATGGAAACATATAGTGAGCCAAACTGAAGTGCAGCAGACATTACAGCCTCTGAAACCTCTTTTATACCCTCGTTAGCTATCTCTTTCATTGAAAAAAACTTTATCTTATTTTGCTTTAGATAATCATATTCATTCCTATGCCAGCTTCTTAATCCCACCAGGATAACATTGCCTCTCTTTACATGATTCTCCTCTATAAGAACCCTTAGGAAATCCTCATGTGTTGGCGGGCTGAAATTGTTTTCACAGTCAGGATGGGCATCAAAAACAACAATGCCTGGATTATCAAACTGCTTTGAAAAAGCCTTAAAGCATGCGTAGGTTATTGAATGGTCACCACCTACAATAATAGGCATTTCATCGTTCTGAAGCATGTAGTTGTAGATATTTTCATTTGTTTCGCTTATATTTGAATTATCAACCACCACAGACTCCACACTGAACTCTGGTTTAACACCCTGTTCATTTAAGAAAATTTCTTTAAGCTCATCAATAATCTTGTCCGGAGCAAGCTCTGTTCCAGATGTTTTTCCAAGCCCTCCTGCTGAAAAAGGTATTTTAATTATCTTCATACAAATTAATTATTTGTTGAATTATTTAAATATTGTTAAAATTAGAAAATTTTATATAAACAAAGATTGATTGTTCTATAAAAAGAGGTTTCAGAGGCTGTAATGCCAGGGAACTTATTTTATACTTGATTTGTGCATTGATGATGGAAAATGCCCGCTAGGATGTTCTGCAGAAGATGACAATGACTGTTAGAATATAATTTCCCTAAGATTTAAATATACAATAGTTTTCTTGTTTGATGTTTAAGGGTGATAATATGAATTTTATAAGAAATATTTATGAGAAAAATGTTGATGAAAATGTCCATCAAAAGTTTGTAAGGTACAGCATAGGAGATTTTGAAAAAGAGGAGTTTATGATAAAAAAGGGCTCTTCTTTTGTCCAGATAAAGGCAGGCTTTGAATACCTTGACGTTATGTTTGACATGATAGCCCAATGTATAAATGAAGATGCCTCATTAAATGGTGTAATTATAACAAAAAATAAAATAATCAATGAGCTTAATGAATTTGGAATTGAGCCAAAAAAGGTTACAGGAAAGAAATACACAATAGAAGAGACTATGAGCAAAGAGAAGTTTAGGGAGTTTGTTGAGAAATTTAATTCATGCTCTCTGCTTTTGAAAGTAAAATCAGGAAAATACAGCATCTCAGTAAAAAAATCAATTCCAAAGCCAGGAAAGATTCTTGAAAAGTTTGTAACAGCAAAGTTTGACTTAAAGGATCTGGACTTAATAAAAAAAGAGTTTTTGTTTGATACAAAGGTTGATAATTTCAAGGATATTTCAATAAAACACACTTACGTAATAGAAGAGTTGGCAGTTCCTGAAAAATGCTCTCCTGAAGAAGCAAGGCTAAATGCAAAAAGAAAAGGCAAGATAATAAGAAAGATAGATATTGACGGAAAAGAACAGGAAAATGAGATGGAACTTCTTGCTTGATTATTCCTTAAAGAATATTGCATTCAGAAAATTATTTAAAGAAAGTTAATAAAAAAGCATAAGATGAGTGAAAAAATCAAAAAAAAGATACTTGTAACAAGCGCACTGCCATATGTAAACAATGTTCCTCACTTAGGAAATATGGTATGTGTAATAAGCGCAGATGTATATACGCGATTTCTAAGGTCAAAAAATGTTGATGTTATCTCTGTGCTTGGAACAGACGAGCATGGAACAACAACAGAAACAAAGGCAATAGAAGAGGGAATAACCCCAAAAGAAGTTTGTGAGAAATATTTTAATATTCATAAAAAAATCTATGATTGGTTTGGAAGCTCTTTTGACTGCTTTGGAAGGACTTCTTTCAAGGAAAATTATGAGGTAACACAAGATATATTCAAAAAATTAAATGAAAATGGCTTTATAAAAAAAGATATTTTAACACAGGCATATTGCCCAAAATGCAAGAAATTTCTTGCTGATAGGTTTGTTGAGGGCACATGCCCAAAATGCGGATACAAGGATGCGCGCGGAGACCAGTGCGAAAACTGCGGTGCATTATTGAATGCAACAGAACTTTTAAATTCAAAATGCAAAATCTGCGGCTCAACACCAATTACAAAAGAAAGCGAGCATCTGTTTATTGACCTTCCAAAGCTTGCCCCATTGCTTGAGAAATGGATTAAAAAACAATCTGTAAAAGGAAGATGGTCGCAAAATGCAAAGACAATGACAGATGCATGGTTAAGAGATGGGTTAAAGGAAAGATGTATAACCCGCGACCTTAAATGGGGAATTCCAGTGCCTTACCCTGGTTTTGAAAAGAAAGTATTCTACTCATGGTTTGACGCCCCTATTGGATATATTGGAATAACGAGAGAATGCAGAAAAGACTGGAAAAAGTGGTGGTTTGGAAAAGATGTTAAATTAGTGCAGTTCATGGGAAAGGATAACATACCCTTTCATACTGTTATGTTTCCTGCATCACTAATTGGAACAAAAGATGGCTATATTTTATTGGACAGGATTTCATCAAATGAATATATTAATTATGAGGGCGGCCAATTCTCAAAAAGCAGAAACCTTGGTGTTTTTGGAGATGATGCAATTAAGACAGGAATCCCAGCGGACATATGGAGATATTATGTTATGGTCAATCGTCCAGAGAAATCTGATACAGACTTTTCATGGGATGACTTCCAAAGCAAGATAAATAATGAGGTTGTTGCTAACATTGGTAATTTTATTAATAGAACAATTTCATTTATTAACAGGTTTTGCAATTCAGATATCCCAGAAGCAAAGCCTGACAAAAGAGATGAAAAACTGCTTAAAGAAATAAACAATGAAATTAAAAAAACAACAGAGCTTTTGGATGATATACAATTAAAAGATGCGCTAAAGAATATAATGCATATCTCAAAATTAGGAAACCAGTATTTTCAGGAAGCAGAGCCATGGAAAGCAATAAAGGAAAACAAGCAAAAAGCAGAAACATGTTTGGCTATATGTGCAAACATGACAAAAGATTTGTCAATATTAATAAAACCATATATGCCTGAAACATCATCAAAAATCTGCAAGCAGCTAAACATTAAAGAGCTTAGCTGGAAAGAGCTTGGAAATCTTTCTCTTAAAAAAGGGCATAAAATAAACAAAGCTGAGCCATTATTTTCTAAGCTTGAAGATAAAGATGTTGAAAAATTCAAAAAATTGTTTGGAGGAAAAAAAGTGGAAGAAAAAGAAGAAGAAAATATTAAAGATGCATTTTCAAAGCTTGACTTAAAGGTTGCAAAGATAATAAGTGTTGAAGACCATCCTGATGCGGATAAATTAGTTGTAATTAAAATTGATTTAGGAAAAGAGGAAAGGCAGATAGTTGCCGGAATAAAAAAATATTACTCAAAAGAAGAGCTTGAGGGCAGAAACCTAATTGTTGTAACAAACCTTAAGCCAGTTGTGTTAAGGGGCAAGGAAAGCAATGGCATGTTATTGGCAGCTATGAAAGAAAAAGATGGTAAAGAAAATGTAAAGCTTCTTTCAGCAAAACAAAGCTCTCCAGGAGATGATGTCTTCATTGAGGGAATTAAAAAAGAGCCAAAAAAACATCTTGGCTATAATGAATTCAGGGAAGCAGAGATGAGAACAGATGCAGATGGCCATGTGCTTTACAAAGGCAAACTCCTGAAAACCAAAAAAGAAGAAATAACAGTAGAAGGCGTTGGAGAGAACGCAATTGTAAGATAATTTAAATTGGAATTAGTTTTTCCTGTAACCAAATTTCTTATTGTATTCTTTATGGTCAATTATATCTAAAATTAAGGCAATGATTTCTATCTCACTTCCCCTTATTGTGTAAATCATCCTCCATGCTCCAGAAAGATTGACTTTCCAGAGGTTGTTTACATCATAGTTTTTTATGTATTCTTTAGGAATCTTATTTTTTGGTATGTGAATACCATATTGGGGATTTTCTTTTATGAATTCAATTTTTTGTTTTATAGAATTTAATAATATCTGATAATCACTACTGGTTATTCCTTTTGTAATTTCTTGTCCTACAGTCTTATTTAATCTTTCGAATTCTTCTTTAGCATCCCCAGTGATTATTAGTTTAACAGGTTTTTCTTTGAAATTCATATTTCAACCCCTTGTTTTATTGCCTTGTCTAGTTTAGGGCTTGGATTGTATATCCATAAAATCCCTTTTCTTCCATCAAGTATTTTTCCGCTGGCTTCAAGATAGCTTAAGACAACATTTAATGTTTGGTGCATAATCTTTTTTGGCATTTTTTCTTTTAGTTTTTCTCTTGTTACCAGGTTATTTTGTTTTTTTAATGTATCCTCTACCATAAGCACTGTCTTTAAACTCGGATAGTGCATAATCCTTTGTTTGTTTTTCATCTAAACCACCTATATAATATTTGTATATAATTATATAGATAGTTATATAAACTTATATAAATATCTTTCTTTTTTCCAACGGCTCTCAACAAATAATTGTTAATAAGGCTTTTGCAGTTTATCCTGGAAGATTTTCGGAAATAAAGCTCAGTTTGTATAGTTTTAAAATTGTCATAAAAAACAAAAGTTTTATATATTATGTAGTTATTTTCAAGTAAATACAATTATGTAGGTGGATATAACGAATATGTATAATGGAGAAAAATCTTATAAAATTTTGGGTGCTTCACTTCCTAAAGGATTTGAATGTCTTTTAGGAAGGGAAATTGTTAAACCATTTTTACCTTCAAATAATTTTTCAATAGATGCTTGTATTGAATATAAATCAATTGATGAATTGATGAGTCATTTCAATTCAGTTCTTCCACATGTTTTAACTGAAAAAGAAAGAAATGAAAGTGGAGAAGGAATATTATTTTCTATTGGTGGGGATAATAAATTTCTTATTAATATTAAAGGTAAAAAAGCACGTTCTTATGATAAATGGGATAATATAACAGTAACTGATTATGAAAAAGAAACATTTTTGAGTGTTCCTTTTTACAGAAATGATTATGAAAAAAACAAAATTGATCATCAAAATGTTTTACTTGTGAAATATTTGCTTGAGAGTGCTAGATTAATCAAATAATTTTATTTTTAATTTAATTCTCATTTTTCTTTTAAAAAACAAAAGTTTTATATATATCACAAGAGAAAAAAACAATAGAGTGAATATGTTGAAAAAGAGAGGGCAGATAAGTATATTTATAATAATAGGAATTATTATCCTTCTTGCTTCTGGTTTAACTTTTTATATTATAGCAAGGACTAACAAGACAGAGAGTGTTGAGCCAATAGTTGAAAAGATACCAACACAATTATACCCTATAAAAACCTTTATTGAGCAGTGCATTGACAAAACAGCAACAGATGCAGTAATACTTATTGGGGGATCAGGCGGTTATACAGATATTTCTAAGTTTGGAATTACTCACACAGCTGATCCAACTACATCTCAAGCAGTAGAGTTTTCGCCAGAAAGCTCTATGAATGTTGCATACTGGTGGTATTTAAAGAGCTCAAATGACTGCTCAGGAAACTGCGAGTTTTCATCAGAGATGCCTGACCTAAAAAGCGAGATGAAAAAAGGCTCAGAGCGCTCACCAATGGATTTCTCAATAGAGACGCAGATAGACCGATATGTTAATGCAAACCTAAACAAATGCCTTAATGATTTCATTGATTTTAAAGACCAGGGATTTGAAGTAAGAGAATTAGGAAAAATAACCACAACAACAATTATAATGCAGAATGATGTTCTTGTCTCAATTGATTATCCTCTTGAAATAAAAAAAGAAAAAGTAAAGTCAAAGGCATCTAATTTCTTCACAACTGTTCCTGTAAACCTAAAAAATGTTTATAAGCTCGCATTTATGATAACAAGTGATGAAATTAATTATCATTTTCTTGAATTAAACACCCTCAACCTAATATCAGGGTTCTCTGAAATAGACAATGAAAAATTGCCTCCAATGGCTGGCTCTAAATTTGAGTTAAGCTCTCCTGTATACTGGACAAAGCCAGATGTAAAAACAAAATTAGAGGGAATGCTGATGAGCTATGTTCCTCTTCTTCAGGTTGAAGACACCCTGAACTATAAAAAAAGAATGTTTGATGACACTATAAAGCAGAGAGTTTACAGCCAGATGGATATTCCATCATATGGAGACTCTTACAAAAATCTTGGAACTGATTTCAGGTATTTAGGCTGGTGGCCTATCTACTTTGACATTAACACTAAATCAGGGATTATAATGCCTGAATCTGCATCAACAAATATTCTTCCATTGGGAATAGGCATACAAAGGTATGATTTCCTGTATGATATATCCTATCCAGTTGTTATAACAATCAACAGCCCAGAAGCATTTCATGGAAAAGGTTATTCATTTAGGTTTGCGCTTGAGGCAAATTTAAGAAACAATGAGGCTATTAATTCATCATTTGTATCTTTAAAAGGGATATCTGATGAAACATCAATGTTTTGTGACATTAACAAAAGAAACAGCGGAAATATAAAAATAACAACAGCAGATGCACAAACAAGTGAACCAATTAGTGGAGTATTGATTTATTACACATGCGGGGAAGAGTCCTGCTTTATTGGCCAAACAGAAATAAAAGATGATAAAGCTGTCTTAGAAACAAAGTTCCCTATCTGCGCAGGGGGCACAATCACTTTCACAAATCCGGATTTCCTTGGATATTCAGAATTTTTAAGCACAGAGCTTGATAAGGACATTAATTTGCCATTAACAAAACTTGAACCATTTGTATATAAGAACATTGAAATAAAGAAGAAGAAAATAATAAAAACAGATGATGGCTGGACTTTCAATAATAATGCTTTAAGATTATCAGGCAATGAGCAGGCAATATTAACACTTGAAAGAATCGGCAAAAATGGCGAAGAGGATTTCTCAACAGCAGCAGAATACTTAGGCAGCCAGGATGAGCCATCTGAGCTAAGGGTTGTGCCTGGGAAATATAAAGTAAATCTCCAGCTTATCTTAAATGAAAAGGTTGTAATACCAGAAGAGACGAAGATGTTATTATTAGTTCTCCCTATTGCTACCCTGCCAGAAATTGAGTTAAATCCTTTCCCAGCTGGCGGACTTGTATTTGATGAAACCATTGCCTGGAATGCCAATTCTATAACAAATTATAATAATATAGAATTTTATTCATTGTACATAGATATTCCTGCAATCCCAGAATCTAAAAGAAAGCATGATGATATGGATGAAATGAATAAAATAGCAGAATATTCAAAAAATTATAGAACAAGCCTTGAGCCAATGTTAAAATGAACAAAAAAATAATTGTATTGTTTGTAGTATGCATGATAATTACACTTCCAGTGTATAGTGCAAGTGCTTTTGCGTCAATAAACAATGTTGGAATTTTTGGCAATGATGAAGTAGAAGGCTATAGAAAAGAAAATGACCTAACCTATATTAAGGCAGATGTTTCTATTTCAGGCGATGATAATATAAAACCAGAACAGGTGTTTTTTAATGATATTCAGTTTAACAACTGCAGAGCATCTGAAGATTACTTTACATGTGTCCTAGGCATAAATAAAAACACATTGGAGGCAAAGAAACACTCATTTACAATAAAACTAAAAGATGACTCTGAAAATACTGTTGACACTCATGCAGGAACATTTATTGTGGATGCAATGGCTCCAACAATAGATTCATTCAGCATAAGCCCAAAGATAACAAAAAAAGGAAATGTAACTGTAAAATATGGTGTAAGGGATTATGCTTATGAAACCAGTATGGGCTCTGGATTAAGCAAAATAATCATTTGCAAGAATGATATAGCAACTGTTGTTAAGGAAATAAATATCAATGGCTCATCGTCTCTTGACTCAAAAGAGTTCTCTTTTAAGACATCTGATTTTGTTTCGTCAACAGACTCTGCTGATGTTTGCATCATAGCTTATGACATGCTTGGCCAATCATCAGAACTTACATGCGAAAAACTAACTGTTGATGAAAAAAATCCTCAGATTGAAACAAGTTCATTGGAGATTGTTGATAATGAAGGAAATGAGATTGATTATATCTCAACAAATCCAAAATCAGCCATAGTCAGCATTAAAATAGAGGATGAATCCCTTACAAAGGTTACTGGTGATTTGTCAGAGCTGAATAATGAAGTATCTTACAGCAGCAAAGAGGCAGTATGCATTGGATATGATGGTGTTTATGAATGTGCCTGGCCTGTTACAATAAAGCTTTCTGACTCTGGAAAAGTAAGCATAAAAATCAAGGCAGAAGATGGTGTTGGAAACTCTGCTGAAAAAAGTGCAAGCCATACATTCAAGTTTGACAATACAGAACCTGTTGTAAAATCAATAAAAAATAATAAAGTGGATTCTGAGGGAGTAAAATACCTTGGAAAAAACAATAATATAATACTGGAAATTGAGGAAAAGGATTCAGGGTTAAACCTTGGAAATACATGGATAAGGATAGGAAGCAGCAAGATAAAAGCAGATGATTGTGTTGAGGATGGAAGCACATGGGAATGCTCTTTCAATGATATAAATATACAAAACAATGCAGATGGTGCATCATCAACTGTTTCAGTAAGCCCTGACTCAGAAGATGATGTAGGAAATGCATTTGATTTAAGCAGCGGCATTTCCTCTGAAACATTTGTTGTTGATACAAAAGCTCCTTTATTGGTTGGTGATATTGAAATAAAGAACCTTGAAAACAGGTCTTACAGCCAGAATGAGTTTGTTTCAAGAGACAAACTGCAAATAAAGGCAATATTAAAAGAAAAAACAAAAGTAAGTGCATTTGCTGATTTGTCTGCAATCGGGCTTGGAAAAACTGAGCAGGCTTCATGCACTCAGGAAGAAAACAACTGGGTATGTGAATGGAACACAGCAGAGATTGGGTCTGGCCCAATAAATGGAAAGCTATATTTTACTTTTACTGACTTTGTTGGAAATAATGCTGAAAAGAGTGTTGATATTAGTGTATTAGGCCTGGATGATGAGGAGAATCCTGATTACTGGTTTGTCAAGAGTGTTGAAAAAATGCCTATTGCAATTGACAGGCAGACAACTGAGTTAATCAATCAAAAGCAGTATGTTCATGTATCATTAAGCCCAATATATGAGGGCTCAGAGGCATCAATACTAGCAATGGATCTTGACTGCAGCGGTGATATAAGTTATATACAGGATTATGAGCTTATCAACAAGGACTCACAAGACCCTTACATTGTTTTAACATTAAATCAGGAAGAAATGCCTGAAAACTCATTATCAATAAACTGCAAGATTCTTTTGATATCAAAGGTCTGCGGCAACACAATAATGCAAAACATAGAAGAAGAGCCTGTTGACTTTACAATAGATTTCTATAACATGCCTCTTGGTGAATTAGGCCAGAATGTTAAGGACAAAATAAAGGATGCACAGGACAGCTGGCTTGTAAAACAGGAATGGATAGGTACTCTAGAGAAAATACTAAATCTTGCAGAGAAGATATGCAGCCTTCTAGGCACATGGGGAAAAGTGAACAATGCTCTTGCTGATATTGAAGAGATGGCTACGATCTTTGGATGGGGTTTTGCAGATACTATTAAGAACCTTGTCGAAAAAAGTGATGATATGCACCAAAAATTTATGGATAGCAACTATAATTTTTGTAAGTATATATCATGTGACAAAACAATATGGGGCGGCTGGTATGATGACTTCTCATCTAAGAACACACCTGAAATTTTTAAGGAAATGAGATTTGGAGATGCTTTCTGGCCTTCAAGCCCAGAAGACAGCATTGTTTTAAGCCTTGCAACAGGATGCATACCCGGAATAATACATGGGCTGCAAAAAAGAAGGCAGGTAGAATGCTATTATGTATTGTGCCTTAAAAATGCAGCTAGTGAGGGAATTTCCCTGTCTGTTTGTGATGAGCAAAAAGCATATCTTGAATGCATGTTCATATATGGCGAAATATTCCAAGTAATACCATTTGCAGGATTTTTCAAGGGATTGGCAGGGCATGTTGAAACAATTTTTTCAGACCCATTGGGGCTTATCTTTGGAGGACTTAACTTTTACTGCAAGATGCAGCCAGCAGGTGCACCGCATGCTATTTGTGTTATAAGCCATTTAGTGCCAACATTAGCATCCATTGCTGAAGACATAGTAGGATTTGTTGATGCAGATAGCTGGAGTCTTAGTGGCGATGTCTGCGAAGAAGCATTAAAACCAATGCCTGAAACAACAGAAGAAGATGAAGAAGACACAGAAGAAACAGATAATGCAGATGAATCAACTCAGGATGATAATGAAGGAGAAGATGAAACAGATTAAAATGAACAATAAAAAGATAAAACTGTTAGTAATAATTTTATTATTCCTAGTCATAATAAGCAAAACCTTTGCAGAAGAAACACCAACTTTAACTGGATATACAGATAAACATGGAGATTATTATCATGTTATTACATATCCAAGTACACATGTACTAGCAAAAGGAGAGGATCAGGTGATGACATTAAACGAAGATTTATTTAAGGCAATTGCTGAATGGCAGGATTACGAAAAAGTTTTTATATTGAAATCTGAAACTGTAGCAGAAGATATGGTTTCGAAAGAAGCAGAGAATATTATTAAATTTCAGGCTAAAGTAATTTCAGCTAATGAAGTACGAGTAATAGAAATAAGTACAGTAGATAAAATAGGAGTAGGTATCGAAGGAAATAATATAAAGAAAAAAATTATGAGTGCAAAGGAAGAAAGGGTTATAGCTAGTTTAGATATAACTAAAGATATTAAGTTTTCTGAGATTGGTAGTTATGATGATGAAAAAGAAGGTTGGAATGCAAAAGTACTTTCAAATGGCAATGAAGTAGAAGGAATAATAAAAGATAAAACTTTTACAAGCAATGATGGAACAATAAAAGTAGAGGAGACAAAAGAGACTATTAAAACAGGTCCAACAACAGATGGTAAAGTCCAGGTTATTCAAATAAAAGAAACTTGGATGAAAGATGAATCTATAATTGGTGCAAGAATAGATTATGAAACTGATAAAACATTAGAAATAGATGAAATGCTGAAAGTTACTGATATTTCATATAATCCTGAGGAAGAAGATTCTGAAAAAAAATGGACAGTAAGTTTGAAAGATGAATATAATGGTAAAATAATAGAGATGGAAACTAGAGATGGGGAATATTTTTCTACAATAGATAGCACTAATGGAAATACAATTATTATAAACGTAAAAGAAAACATATTGCATAGAGCAGAAATAGAAAAAAACACTGGATATCAAAAAGAATGGCAAAATAATAACTTAATATATGCTACCTTCAGTGATAGCACTATTGACATATCCAAGGAAATTTCAATTAAATGGATTGAAAAATCAGGAAAAATTTACAAGGCAACAAAAAATGATGGGCGTGAAGGAACCTTAAGTGAAGATGGAAAAATATTCAAGACTTATGATCACTTGTACACAATAGAATATTTAGGAAATAATAAAATTCAAGAAAAAACTTTCAAATCAGAAGATAAAAGTAAAATAGACACTTTAACTATTAAGGAGAATAGTAATATAATTTCCTACCAAAAAGAAAATACTGAATTAAAGTTTAATAAATTGATGGAAGTAGAGAAGGTTGAATACGATGACTCAATTAATGATTGGACTGCAACACTTTCAGATGGAACAATATGTAATGTTGAAGATAATGGCAATAAACTTGTAAGTAGATTTAAATCATTCGAAATAGTGAAAGATTATTATGGTCAGGTTATAGGCGTTATGGAAACAACAGGAATTGGGACAGATAATCAAAAAACTTTTGAATTAAATGAAGCTGGGCAAGTAGTTTCTGTTGAAACTGTTAATGAAGGAAAAATAGATATACCTTTCCTTATTGATAAAAATTTAAAAAACTTAATAACTGATAAAGTAATTAAAGACATTAAATCGGGAGAATACAAAGACATGAAAGTAGAAAATGGTAAAATTACTTATACAAGTTCTAAACCTACTGAAAGTAGTCCGGCAAGTGAAAGTACAACCCCTGTTGGGGTCAAAAACTGGAAAATAATTGATAGTCAAATTGATAGCAATACAGATGAGGGTACAACTACAATAATGTATGGAGATGGAAAATATGTTACAATGCGTACAGAAATGCTTACGACTATAGCACCAGAGTTAAATATGATAGAGGATTTTGATGAAATTAAAGTGGAAGGTAATATTCTTACGTATACAACAAAGGGTGATGATTCTTATAATGCAGTAATTGAATTTAATGATGACGGCACAAAAAAGTCAAAAACTTACACTAAGACAAATTCAGATGGAAAAATCACGGCACAAACAATATATGAATTTGATGAAAATGGTGAAGTAAAATCAGAAACTCATGTTGAACAAAATAAAGATGGCACATACACAACAACAGTAAAAGATAAAGATGGAAATGTAGTGGTTCAGCCAGAGACTGAAATTTCTGGTGAAGTAAAATTGGGTGCTGGCATATCTGCAGAGGGTTCTTTTTCTATTGATACAGATGAGATTTGGTCAAATAAAATTGGCATAAAGCTAAAAAATGTTCATGAGGAAGATGGAGTGTTTTATGCAACACTTGAGGATGGAAGCAAAGGAACTCTATCAGAAGAGGAAAATAAATTCATTTATGATGATTCAGGAGAGGGGGTAATACATACATTGCAGGCAATAGAAGGGGAAAGCTTACTGGAATACTATAAGGATGAATCAGAAGATTACGGAACAATAAAAATATCAATTGACAAAGGAAATAATGAAAAAGAAGACATAATCTTTGAAGGAATTTATGATGAAGATAAGAAGATAATAAAGAAAGGAAAAGAAATAATTGCAGAGATAGATGAAAACGGGAGGATACTAACAGACTTCAACAAAAATGGAGTTGCTCAGACAATCCATTATCCAGCAAACATCTTTGGAATTTATGTATTTGGAAAAATACAAAAAGACGATTCAGAAAAAATATTCCGCTCGGGATATATCCCGGTTGCATTTGTTACTGAAAACGGAAAAATAGTGATTATCAAACAAGATGAAGAAGGATATTTTTACACTGATGCTCAGGGGAATAAATTAAGTGAAAATAGTGCTGGCGTTAAAGAAGCAAAAGCAATGGTCACAAAATCATTGATAGGCCCGGCATTTTATGCAGCTATGGATGGAGCACGTGGAGGAATAGCACTTTCAAACCTATTAAACAGCTGGCTTGACTGGGATTTCATGATGGGCTGGAGAAAGACGACTGATGAGTTCTTCTCGCAGACTGTTATAGGCAGGATAATAAGCGGAAAATGGGAGGAAAGTGTCTGCCATAAGCATATTGATAAAATACCTAATAATATAGCTGTTGTGAATGTAAACAATGTCATGGGATTTGCAGCGCATGTTGAAGGAGAAAGAAGCGCTGCAATAACAACAAGCAATGAAACATCATATTTCTATAAAATAACATTTGGTGTTAATCCGAGAAGTGAGGAAGATATTGAATTTGAGCTTTTGATAGATGGAAATAAAGCTGACCTTGATGGAGATGAAACAGCTGACAAAATCAAGATTAAAGCAGGTGAAAGCTACAGCGGAACAGGAGAAAATGCAGTTGTAAGATACAAAGATGAGGTTTATGAAAAGGTTTGCCTAAAATTCTACGATACAGAAAACTTAAATGCAGAATTCAGGAACTCTCTCAATGATGATAAGCTATGCAATAATATAGTTGAGGCATACATAAGCCCTGGTGAAATTTCTAAGCCAGCATCCAACACAACAATTTCTGTTTCTGGAACATCAGATGGATGGTAAAATGGCATACTTAAATAATCAAATAAACTTATTTAAAAAAAGCTTTAAACTTGACAAAAAGAGATTTTTTTCAGTAATAATTTTTGACTCTCTTTTTATTTTAGTCTCATATATCGCACTCTCTTTATGTGGTGCGTGGTTAAACAGTTCTGCTTCAAAAATAGGTGGATTAGACTTAATAACCCTTACTGAAAATGCTGTAAATGAGCTTGCTGCACTAAAAAGCTTTTATTATGGGTTAATAGTATGCTCAATACTGCTGATAATATTTTTATTTTTGGCATGGTCTTTTTTTCAGGGTTTTATATGGAACACAATACTTAAAAAGAAATTTGATTTAAGTTATTTCAAGAAATTCCTATTGTTAAACCTTGCTTGTATTCCAATATCAATAATCCTGTTTTTCATAGCAATAATCTGCATTGAATTTTTTAACTTAATATTCCTATTTTTTTCAACTAGCGGACTTAACACAAGCCTTGTTATGTTTATATTATTAGTTTTATTCACTTTTGTCTTCCTTCCAATCCTGCTTTACCTGATTAATTTCATATCAGTTTTATATTTTTATTTTACAAAAAAGAAAAAAATATCATATTCTTTTAAAAATACATTTGATATTGCAGTTAAAAAAATTCATTTGCTATACATTCCCTATCTGATGATGAGCCTTGTCTTTGTTTTGCTGTCTGTAATCACAATACCCCTTAATATTTTGCCAACATGGCTTACTTCATTATTTTTATTAATTTTCCTGATTTTTTATGCAGCATGGGTAAGGTTTTATATTGCAGTTATTATAGCAAAATCAGAGAGAATTCACCACAAGATTTAAATATACATTATAATAGAGTATTCTTAGAGGGATTATGAAAAAAAGAGGTCAGATAACAGTATTTGTAATAGCTGGAATTATTATTCTCCTTGTATTTTTGCTTTTCTTTTATATAATAAAAATAAATACTGTTTTTACTCCAGAAGTTGTTGTGCCACAGGAGATTGCACCATTAAAAAGTTATGTTGAAGGTTGTATTAATAATATAGGGGAAGATGCTGTAGTAAGGCTTGGAATGCAGTCTGGCTATGTTGAAGTACCAGAAGATATAGCTATGAATCCAAGAGCATATATCAATGTGGGAGGACCAATAAAGCTGCCATACTGGTATCTTAATGGAGTTGATACCTCACCAACATTAGTTAATATGCAATCCCAGATATCAGATTATGTTTCCAAAAACCTAAAATCATGTTTAAGAAATTTCACTGACTTTGACGAATTTATAATAGAGGAAAAAGGCAAAATAAGCACAAAAACAGTAATAGCAGAAGAGGACGTCATTATAACAACAGATTACCCGCTTATTATCAGGAACAGGAAAGGTGACAAGATAACTGAATGGTCCTTATACACAACCTCTGTTCCAGTAAGGCTTAAGAGGATTTACAGACTTGCAAAGGGAATAATGGAAGCAGAAAACAAGGATATGTTCTTTGAAAAAACAACAATTGACCTAATGGCTCTTGACTCTGAAATACCATTTACAGACTTGGTTTTTTCATGCAAAAAGCTTGAGTGGAGCAAGGCAGAGGTTGAGCAAAATATTAAAGAGTTATTATACTATAACCTTCCAAAAATAAGGATTGACAAAACAGATTATATTCCGTTTTTATATGACCCTGTAATATATAAGAAGTTCCAAAAACTAGATATTACTAAAGACCCCATACCTAAAGATATACCAGAAGATATCTATGAATACAATCATTTTTTCTGGGCACCTGTTAATGAAAATTTTGATGATATGAAAGCAGGAATAAGGTATATGAAAGACTGGGGGCTTGAGTTATATGCAAGGCCAAGTGATGGAGATGTTATGAAATCCAACATGGTTGAAGGAGCTCCAAAATACCTCAGCATGTTCTGCATAAATATGTATCATTTTACATATGATGTTATTTATCCTGTTGAGATAGCAATAAGGGATGAAAAATCATTTAATAACAAGGGGTATGTTTTCAGGTTTGCATTTCCAGTCTTGATTAACCATAACCAGGGGGACAGGTCTGAGTTTGGAATAACAAAGCTTACTACTTACCAAGATGAAGGATTCTGTGAAGAACTTACAGAAGATGATTATATTATTAATGCAAGAAACTCAAGAACAAAAGATGATATAGATAATGTGAGCATTTCATTTAACTGCATAAAGTATCAGTGTAATTTGGGCTTTACAAAGCCAGAGGCAAACAGATACAGGCTGAAAACCAAATTGCCCTCAGCATGTGTTAATGGGATTATAATAGCAGAAAAACAAGGCTTTTTAAGAGCAGAACAGCAAGTTATTGGCGAAGACAAGGGTATTTTAATTATGATGGATCCATTGAAGAGCCTTGATTTTAGGGTTATGAAAGTTGACAGCACAGGATATAAAGAACGTCTGGGATCAAATGAAAAAGCAGCCATATACATCAAATCATTAAATAAAAGCCATGATGTCTTTGCAACATATCCTGCTGAAGAGGGAATGGAAAACATAGAATTAATTGAAAATAATGCCAATTATTATCTTGAGATTTTCCTTATGAAAGGTGATGAATTAACAGGCGGCTTCAAGGCAGACTGGAATGTAAGCTATACTAACATGATTAATAAAGACAAGATAGTATTTTATGTTTATGATAGGGGTGTTGCTAAAACAGATGATGAGAAGGTAAGTATGATAAAGTTCTTAAATGAGAACTCAAATAATATTGATTTAATGCCAAAATTTGAATGATGTTATGATGAAAGAAATAAAACTAAAATTAATAGCAATCAGCTGCATATTTCTTATATTAGCTATGCCTGTTTATACTGCAAGGGTTTTTGCACAGGAGGATGAACAGGAAACAATAGAAGACAAGGAAATTATTGTAGATAATACTCCTCCATCAGTAAATATAGAAAAACCCCCTGAAAAAGTTACTGAGATGTTATTGGATATTAAAGGAACAACAAATGAGCCAATTATGATTGAGGTTATCCTTAATTCCAATTATTATGGAACAATAAGTTCAAATGAAGACAACACCTTTTCAATAGGCATAAGCTTGAATGAGGGGGAAAACAAGATAGTTATTAACTCAACTGATGTGGGCGGGAATTCAGTTATAAATAAGTTTGATGTTTTCTGCGACTCAGAGCAGCCCCAAATACTTTATAATAATATATATGAGCTAAGCCCTGCATACACAGCAAAGCAGACAGTTAAAGGGCAGGTTAACAAGCCAGATATAAATATAGATGTTTTTGTTAATGATAAAAATAAATATTCTGGAAAATCTGATTCTGATGGTAATTTTGAAATTAAAATAATTTTAGATAAAAGCATTAAGATTGGTGTAACAGACAAGAGCATAACTGTTGGAACACAGGAAGGAAATGCATGGGAAAATACAATAAAAATAGTTGCAACAGATAATTATGGAAGAAATTCAACTATTGAGGATATTATTACATATACACAGTGTGGCTATGGCTCTGACTGGGATATAAAAATAGGTAAGATAACACCTGATGTCATAATACCAGAGCATTTAATACAGGGAATATCACAGTTTAGCTTCCCTATTAATCTGACATACAGAGGAAGGGGTAACCCAAGCGAGGTTGCTTTAACAAGCGAACCACAACTCACAGACTATGAGTTAAGTACATCATCAAGGGAAGAATACCAAAATGAATTATTTGCAGGGGGTGCAACAAGCTACTGGAATGATGATTACACAGTTGGATATTTTATTGTAAACCTTAATTCATGGCCTCATTCAAAAGAAGAGCTTAATAACCTTAGTTTTGGCCTTATAAAAATACCAGTAAGGCTTGATATTTACTATGAATATGAAGATATAAATGGAGATATTGTTGAAAACACGCAAAGAGAGTGCTGGGATATTAAGATAATGGTTGACAAGGAGATTCCACTTGATAAAATTCCAGAAAAAATGCTGAACTTCTCAATAAACTTATTGAATTCTACTATAAATGCTATTGATGTAATAAAAAAACCAGTTGATTTTGCTAACAAAGCAACTTTTATTGGTTGTGGAGTAATGGAACTAATGCACATTATTAAATCATGGAGTATGGAAGCAGCATGTATTGGTGTAAAAAAGGAAGCAATTGATGCATTGATAAAGGGTGAGGATACCTGTTCTAAAGCATCTGAAAAAGATGAAGAGGGCAATCTTCTTGAGTTTGATTGTGATGCTTGCCTCATAGCATTGAAAGAGTTTAGAGATTTTGAAGAAAAAAGAAATTGGGTTTGTGACAGGGTATTCTGCCCAGGAGTACCATCCCTTGAATATCACAAAGAAAAATATACTGACACTATAACAGGAATTAATGTATGTGAAGAAGTAGGAAAATCTGAAGATGCTAAAGAATCAGATAAGTGCGAAGAAGAATACAAATTTGCATGGGATTCAGCATTCTGGATGATTGATGAATGGGAAAGAGCAACAAAACCAATTGAGGAAAGAAATGAGGGCTTTTTTGATAAAATATCTGAAGGGCTTGCATTATGCAAAAAAGCAAGTGAAACAAATAGCACAGTTATTACAATTGATTCTGGAAAAAACCAGGAAATTTATGTAATTGGTAAAGACGGAGAAGTAAGAAAAGCCTCAGACTGGGCTAAGATTACGGAGGGTGCAATACCTGATGGAGAGGGTGTATTAGTTCAGGAAGGAGGAGAAGATATTTATTACAAAACTGGAGAACCTTTAAAAGTAGATGATAAAGGATATTATAAATTTGAAAAAAATGGCAAAAGTTATTACATAGATAAAAAAGGAGACGAAAAAGAGTATAATGAGACTATAAAAGAAAGTGACATAAAAGGATTGCCTTCAATTGTCCAATCAGAGAGAGGTATTGAAGGAAAGGATAATTATATACTTGACCCAACATCAGATATTATAAGGTCTGTGCAAGCAGTCTGCCTGCCTGCTGTATCAGGCTGGCTAAATCTTTGGAAGCAGATTCTTGAAGCTGTAAAGCAGTGTTTTGAAACAATAAGAATAACAGGTGATGGAAGCGCTGGCGTCTGCAAGGCTGTTTTGACAACATATGTTTGTGATATTATATATGACACTATAATGTGCACTGGAGAATCACTTACGCTTGGAGCAGGTGAAAAACTTTCAGGTGGGCTCACAGGAATCGGCCAGTTTGTGTCAACAGTGGGAAAAAATGTTATTGATTCTGTATCAAACAGGTATGGAGAAACAGGGATGTACAATGCAATGTTTAATGAAAGAAAGCTTATACACTCTGCATGTGTATGGGCATTCACTGGCGACTGGGGAGAATTTGACCTTGATACAATGCTAAGCGCAGAGGTTGGCATGCCAACATTGGGAAGCCAGGGCTTATTGTATCCAACAACCAGAAGATTCCTTGGATCCAATCCCTTGGAATATGGAAGAACAACTTATATTTATCATATTGGCGCTGGCTTAATTGCAGGAGCAGACTTAAACTATAGGGTTTATCTGCAATGCTCAAATGACAATTCATGTCCAGAAGGAAAATGTGACTGCTTTTACAGGGGAAAGGAAGAAATATACAATGTTGATTCAGGCAGTTTAAGTGCAGGAGGAGATATGTTTAGTGGTGAATTTTTTGAAAAAATAACTGATTCTTCTGTAAGGTATGACAAGGCAGTTATTGAGTGGGACTGGACAGATAACAACGGAGAAAGGCAGACAACAACAAAGATACAGGATATAAAAGAGGCTGGTGAGAGAGCTCCAGATGATTGCAAGCTTGACTCAGCAAGCGGAGAGTTCAGGTGCAGCTATATAATTGGAAAGTATGGTGAGGCAAGATTTGTGAGCATTGAACCATCAGATGAAAAACAAATAAGAAAAGGGGCTGTTCAAGAGCTTTACTCATTAGGAGAAAAAATTAACTTTGACCTGGAAATAGAAATAAAAAAACCGGAATCTGGATATCAGATACCTAAATACTTGATATGGAGGTTGACTGACACTAATAATAAGGAAATAGGAAGAGAAGAAATAAGAATACCAAAAGATGATGGGATCTGGGAAGATACCCTACCAGGATTTAAAATAGAAGATGTTTTTGGCACTGAGTCTAAGGACACAATTAAAACTGAGGCATTGAAAGGCTATGAAAATAAATTAGATGTAAAAGAGTTAATTGGAGAACCAAAGGAAGATTCAACATTTGCTATAATTTTTACTGAAGAAAAATTTTATAAGATTTATTCTGTAAGTAAAAAAGGAGAAGATTGGACTATTATTGGCAATAGTATAGCTAAACCCCAGTATGATTCAGGTGCAAGAATAATAGAACACGAAGATAAAGGAATTAAATTTGAATTAAAGTCTAATCCAGACCTAAATAAAGGTGATTATGCTGCTGTTATTATAGTCAAGAAAGCACAAAAAATAGAAGGATGTGTTGACGGAGAAGCAAACTGGAAGATAAGGTTTGAACTGCTTCATTCGAAGAAAAAGTCTAATTATGAAGGTACAAGCCCTGCTGATTATGAATGCTGCGGCTCTTCAATAGAAAAAGAAGATATAGGGATTACAATAGACTGCGGCAGAGAAGAACATGATGAAAAAGATTTGTGTGACATAAACAAATTAATTAATGTAGAATGTGATTGTGGTGGAGAACCATGTGGAAATCCTGAAAATTTAAATGAGTGGAACATTTGCTGTGAAAACGGATTATGTATCAAAGATAATCAAATAGACAAAGAAGAAATAGATGGAACAAAAATAGATATAAATTATGTTGAAAGTTTATGTGCAGATTTAAAAAATGAAATTTAGGAGCCAGATTCTAATAACTGGATTCATTGATTCTTTTAATTCTATAAGAAGAAAACCCATTTACTTTATTGTACCATTATTTATTGACCTTTTCTTTTTGTTTATCTTTTCTATTGTTTACCATTTCTTTTTTAGAAATATTATGGACAAGATAATTTCATTGCTCATGCTTACTGGAAAATCGTTGCAGGGCATTACACAGAATGAAATGTCATTGAATATTCTGGCCAATCAGCAGCAGATGAACTCTCTTATTATGGGTATTGGTTTTTGGATTCTCGTCCTTGCAGTTCTAATATACCTATTGTACTGTATTTTTCAGGGAACAAGCTGGTTTATTGCGCACAAAATACTTAAAGAAAAAACAAACTTCAAGGACTACATAAAAAGATTCTTTGCAGTAAACATTTTATGGCATATTGCTTTTGTGATAATTGCTTATTTTTATGTAAGGGCACTTATTTTTACTAATGTATTAAAGATATCATCAAATTTTGGAACTGTTAGAATTTTTTCTCTTATTATTTTAATTATTCTTAGCTACTTTGCATTTATATCATATGTATTAATCAAAAAACATAAATTTATTGAATCAATAAAAAAATCATTTTCTTTTGGAATTAAAGAATTTTCAACAATTGTCCCCATGTATGTTTTGCTTATTTTAGGTTTTGCTCTTATTGATGTTCTGCTTAGACTATTATTTATGATAAGCACAACTCTTATGATTGTTGTTGGGATAGTACTAATCTTTCCCATTATAGTCTATGCAAGGATTGTAATTATTTCTGTTATTGAAAATTTAGCCAAATAAAATAATTGAAAACAAAAACTTTTTATATAAACTAATTTCTAAAAAAACCATGGAAAAGCCAGAAACAATTGAAAAACAGTTATGCCCTATGTGCAAGACAAATAATATGACAATGATGGAAGAAGAGA